>Ga0214923_10001832_pt1 | contig 29489 bp, 42 predicted proteins | sample LL1510_MetaG_FD_177993 | JGI IMG/M metagenome (GOLD analysis project Ga0214923, IMG submission 177993) | Freshwater microbial communities from Lake Lanier, Atlanta, Georgia, United States - LL-1510 | ecosystem: Environmental > Aquatic > Freshwater > Lake | place: USA: Georgia | collected...
ATGGAAAGTATGATGTTGTTTTTGATGATGGTAATACTATACCTAAATTAGTGGAAATGTCTCTACCATTTTTAAAAACTTGAATATAACTCGTTTATTCGTGAAGTTTTACCAACCCTATACACCCGAATGATGTTGTATTTGTGTAAGTAAACTTAAAACTTGATATATAACCTTAGTGATTGGGCAGAGTCCTTCAGAGTCCCTCAAAGAATCCGATTTCTCTTGTCTTCTTGTCTGTCATGTCTGGGGCAAAGTGAATCCATGTTTCGAGTAAATTGGAATTTTCGGAATTAATGCATGTGAAGAAAATCCGCTTTTAATGGAATTTAATTTGCACCAATTCATTTCTTCGAATGAAAGAGAAGAAGGGAAAAATCTTCTACTGATTATTTGATTGTAAATCTTCCACAAAATTCATAATTCTCCATTTCGAGAGCATCCAGAAAATCATCACAATTGATTTTGTTATCCGGACTAACAGGTATAATGTCCGAAAACTCCTGCCTCAATTCAATACTTCTTTTTAATTTACCCTCAAAATCATTCGGAAAACGAGATGCTAGTTGGGTGTTTTCACGTTGTTTTCTAACGCAGTCTAAATGTCTTTTACTGATAATTATTTTTTCCATAGAATCGTAAATATAACTTTTTTGTGAAAAATATTTACCCATCACAGGTATTAATTTTATGGTTGACCCAAAATTTACCCCATAAATTGGTTGAACCTATAATTCGACCAACTCTGGATACGGCGTGAAAGCTTTATAGAACTTTTTGAATTCGAATTCTGACTTTTTATAATTTGGTTTTTTGATTGCTAAAAAAGCCTCGAACAGTTTAATGTGTTTCTCATTTCGAATTTGGTTTTCTTCTATGTATATCAGATGTGTGGCCGGCGGGTTTTCGTAACATGTCCCATTTTCCCCTCGACTTTGAATGACTGGGGTTGGATATATAAGAAAATAACATCAAATTCATGGAAAAATTGAAAAACCTAAAAATGTACGAGAACTTTCATTTGGATGAGGCTTGGAATGATTTTTTAAGAGGACCAAGAACAGAGGATGCAACCCGGGATTCCTACAGAAGTAAAGGATTCTCCCATTCGGGAACAGACAATTTAGGGGGAAAAAACCCAACTGACTTTGTTGTGTTTGATGGCAGAAAATTTTTCGGCGAGGATTTACTTTTTGCCTCATTGCACGACATGGGCGAGATCCCAAGAATAGAAGGCAACAAATTAATTATTGCTAATCCCGCCTGGAAAGATTGATGTCGGTGGATTTTTCCTCGAAACGAATGGACCTGGGTGTGACAAAGAATTGCCGATGGGCTGGGCGGGAAAGCACAATGAAACTTTGGTCCGGATTTTGTGTATAGAAAAATAAACCCCATGTCTTCGGAAGAAATCAAAGCCATCCCCCGTTCTCACTCGGAATTAATTCGAATGGCTCAAACTTTAGAACTTCCATTCTCTTTGGAATTTTCCTGGGGCTCATCTTTGAAAATGACCAACCACTTTCATCCCTGGTCTTTGTTGGAGGAGGAAGCGGGTATTCTTTTTCGCAACATTTGTAATTCGAATTTGCGATTCGGATTTGAAATTGCAACAGCCTTTGGCATCTCCGCTGTCGCCCTGGGCCAGGCCTTCAAAGAGACTGGAGGAAAACTCGTGACAATGGATGCCTACGTGGAGGAGCACTTCAACCACGCACAGTCCTATGATTTGCACACTAAACTGACCAAAATCGATTCGGACGGTTACCACATGGCGAGCAAATTAATTCGGGCACTGGAATTAGATTCCCATGTTATTTTGGAGGTTGGGTGGTCTCCTACCAACACCCCCGAAATTTTGACCAGACATTTTTCCGATCCTTTGGATTTTGTGATGATCGACGGAGGTCACACAGAAGACCAAGTCCACGCAGATGTCGAAATTTTGATTCCGTTCGTCGGCGAAAGGTGTCTTCTCGCATTTCATGATTTTTACTGTGTTGGTGAAAAGACAAAGTCACTTCTGAAGGATGCCGGATTTGAAAACAAACGTCAATTTGGAACTGGATTCGACCTTGTGATTTTCTCGAAGGGAAACATTTCGATTCACGAATAAAAAACCATGTCTTCAACCCCCTCTGTCGCCTTCTGCTTTTCGGGCCAGCTCAGAGATTTGAACCAAACCATTGCCCAGTGGAGGGATCTTCAGGAAAAATACGAGGCGAAGGTCTTTGGCTCTTTCTGGGAACCATCTACGAGATCCGAAGAGGCACAGGCAGAGCTCTTTCAGTCCCTGTCTCCCTCCATCGTGGAATTCGAACCCTTCTCCAAATTCAAGCCGTTTATCGATTCTTTTTATGCCGAGATGTCTGTTCCAACCACAGACAGAGTCAACTTCGGACTGGCGCCGGGAGAGGGATCGGATTGGATCTACAGTGGATCCATTCTTTCCATGTGGTATCGGGTCTGGCGTGCCCACCTGATTTCCCAAAATTCAAATTCGGATTTATGGGTGAGATTACGAACCGATACCCGGCTGGAAAATTTGAATTTGGAATCGAACTTCAGCCTGAATTTGCCGTGGGGATGGAGAATGAATTCACACTGGTCTGACTGTGGGGGACCTATCGACATGTTGGCCTGGGGAGGATCCGAGGTGATGACCTTCTACAGTTCTACCTTCTTGTATCTCGGACGTCTTCTGTCACAAGGACACTATTTCTTTCCGGCAGAACACGTGCTCAGGGCTCATCTTGCCGCCAGGGATGTGCCTTTGAAATTTTGGCCAGTTGAAATTTTTTTGGCGAGAGACCCCGAAAATTCATTCAATCAGGCATGGGGTCAGTCTGTGCTGTGTGATAATTCTTTGGAGTGGAGTGCATGTCATTTGGATTCAAACTTTTCTTTTTTTAAACGAATCCTCAACGGGTGAGTTTGTTGGGGTTTTGCAGCCTCCAAAGGTATGAATTTTATTTTGATAAAAATCTGATTTGGGGGCCGCCGGGTTTTCGAAACATGCCCCTTTTTCCCCTCGACTTTGAATGACTGAGGTTTGGTGATATATAGAAAAAATCGACCACGAAACACCTTAAATTATTCCAGGTATTTGATTTCAAAAATTGATACAAAAAGATGTTAAATAAATTTTTCTTTTTAGGATTGTTGATGTCCATGAGCATCCCAGTCGTAGCACAAAGACCCGAGGTAAAAGTTGATTGTAAAATTTATGAAGTTGTTTATTCTGAAGTATATGAACAGCCTCTGAGGGTTTCCTATAAAATAACATGTATAGATGGTAAAACCCCCAGAAAAGGTTTAGATTTTTACACAAACGACTCCATAAAAACATCCGATAATCGGGATTACGAGGGCAATGTTTGGGATAAAGGTCACTTGGCACCAGCCGCCCACTTTAACTGTGAACTTTCAACGCTGAAAACAACTTTTTCCTATTTAAATTGTGTCTTACAACACGAAGTTCTCAATCGTGGAGCCTGGAGACTTCTTGAAGCATACGAAAGAGAACTTTCTAAAAAACAAAAAAACATCAGTGTAGTTATTGAGGTTGACTTTTCTTCTTTTGAAAAACTACCAACCGGTGGTTGTGTTCCCAAAGGATTCACAAAAACCATTTATGTTGCCGGCAAGCCTTTCGAGTGTTATTATTTTCTGAACAAAGATCCTAAAACCAATGATTTCAAAAAGTTTCTGATTCAAAATTGTAAATAATCCGATGGGTTCATTCAACCAAAATAAACCAAATAATGAATAAAATTGCAAATTTTTTAAAAAAAGAATACAAGACACTCGTTGGTTTTTTCTCCATTCTTTATGTTTTTTATTGGATTACTTTTGTACTAACCCCAACTATGGAAATGTCGGTGGACGAAAAACAGAAGATAGATTCTTTAAATACATTGATTAGAGAAATGCATGCGGAACAAGAAAAATTGGACAACAAAATTGACAGAATAAATGATGAAATCAAAGATGTTGATAATAGCATCGACAAAATAAAAGTTCAAAAAATAGAAATAAAAGAAATATATCATGAAAAAATTAATCGCGCTTCTAATTTTACTGAACCTGAGCTTGACAGCTTTTTCTCAAACAGGTACAAATAATAAACAAGAACCCGTAAAGTGTTTACCGGTTTCCACATTTAAAAAGATTTCTATCGACCTTCTAAGGGGTGATTCTGCAATTGCGGAACTGGATTTATGCAACGAACAGAACACTTGGTTGGAACAAAAAGTTTCACTTAAAGATAGCGTCATTGCGACCATGGAAGAAAAAGAAAATGTCTTCAAAAAAATAATTATTGCCCACGAGGAGAAATTTAAAGTACTTGAAGATTATACAAAGTCTGTTGAAATGAATCTTAAAAAGGAAAAGTTAAAAGGTAAACTAAAAAATTTTATAGGTGGTGGTCTAATTTTAGTTTTGTCGGGACTGATAATTCTTTAAAACATCACACGAAAACATTTTTATTGTTTTCATGCATTGAGATTGGGGGAATTTTTCGAAATGGATTATAAATTAAAATTCCGACCTTACATTTGTTAAACCTAAAATGAAAACAAAATGGAAATCGGAAATTTAATGAAAAACCTGGCAAAGAAAGGAATTTTAACGTCAATGCACTACGACACCGAAAGGAATCAATTCTACGTGGATTTAGAAACACAGGCAAAAAGTCATTTGTACCTTTATGAAGATGGGATGCTTCGTGGTAGATATCTCTACGAAAAACAAATCGATTTGTCTGAAGATGCCGAAGAATTGGTTAGGCAGTTATGCCATGAATTTAATCGCGCATTGCACGGGAGAAATTTCTTTCAAGAGGCTTGGGCCGATTTGTGTCGCTCACAGGGAATTGAACTGAATGTGCATGAATTTCATGAAATCAAAGGGCGGGGGAAAATTTAATTCAATGCCCGGATTTTTGATTCGAAAATTTCAAATTGATTGATTGGGTTCCCTGGTTTTTTGGATATATAGTTTGTATATTCCATGAAACACCTTATTACCTTTCGGGTTTACGAATCCCAAACGACTTCTGGTTTGACCCCAGAACAGGAGGATTTTCTGAACCGTCACACAGAAGGAACCTGGAGCGTGAATCCAACAACAGGTCTTGTTGACATTCAGGGGAGTTTTGATTTTGTTAGAAAGGGAGTAAAAAGTTTTTTTGGAGTCGAATTTGGAAATGTCACTGGGTATTTTGATTTTCACCACAACAAACTCCAATTCCTGGAAGGAGCACCACAGAAAGTTGATGGGAGTTTTGAATGTTCCCGCAACGAACTCCAATCACTGGAAGGAGCACCACGGGAAGTTGGTGGGGATTTTGATTGTTCCTACAACCAACTCCAATCCCTGGCAGGAGCACCACGGGAAGTTGGTGGGTATTTTGATTGTTCCTGGAACCAACTCCAATCCCTGAAAGGAGCACCAAAGGAAGTTAATGGGAATTTTGATTGTTCCCGCAACGATCTCCAATCCCTGGAAGGAGCACCACGGGAAGTTGGCGGGAATTTTATTTGTTCCTACAACCAACTCCAATCCCTGGAAGGAGCACCACAGAAAATTGATGGGGATTTTAATTGTTACTGGAACAATCTCCAATCCCTGGAAGGAGCACCACAGAAAGTTGATGGGAGTTTTGAATGTTCCCGCAACAAACTCCAATCCCTGGAAGGAGCACCACGGGAAGTTGGTGGGGATTTTGATTGTTCCTACAACCAACTCCAATCCTTGGTGGGAGCACCACAGGAAGTTGATGGGAAATTTAATTGTTCCGTAAACCAACTCCAATCCCTGGAAGGAGCACCAAAAGAAATAAATGGTGGATTTCGGTGCGATAAATTCCAATTAGATCCGGGCGAATGGAACATGGATGGATGGCTGGAAGTTTTAAAAAATGGATCCGAAGAGGCAAAGAAACTAATTATAACACTTCCAATTTTTAATCCCACCTATTGGAATTCCAAAATTTCCCAAAATCCGGAATCAACAATTCTTGAACTTTCAGAATTTTGGGACGATATGACAGATGACGTTAGAAATTCAATTCGAATTCCTTCTGATTTAAGGGACGATTTTGACAACTTGTTGGAGCTGGTGAGATCTGGGATCATGTGAAATATAAGGATATATAAATAAAAAAATTAAATTTCAACATGTCGCAAATAAGAAATTTTTCTTTGTTTAGGGAGTCAGAAACATCAAAACCGGATGAAGGAGATAAGCTTTCGAATCTTTCAAACCTTGGGATCTTTCCTCCCTCCTGGACTTGGGAAGAAATCAAGGAAGCTTACAAAAAATTGATAAAAGAAATCGAATGGGATGAGTTTATAGAATTCGATTATGATAATGTCGATTGGTCAGATGACGTACAAACAAATTCATATGGAAATCAAATTACATTTGAAATTGAAGCCAAACCAAGTAATGGAAATTTATCAATTGATATAAATGAAAGTGGTTTTTACAATCTTTTTGAGGAAAAGTTGAATGATATTGATTCAGAAGCTAGGATTGGTGATGAATCATGGGGATTCGAATCAATCAAGAAATCTTTCGAGTTGGCAGGTTGGGATGAACTTGTTAAGAAAAATCTTTCAGAATTCCAGGAATCGGAGGATTGTTGGATTGACATAACTTCTGGACACAGAGATTGGGCTGATGGAACTTGCGAAGTTACATTTGAATTTGAAATGGATGTGGACTATGATGAGGTAAAAAATGTAATAATTGACTCGACATCTGATATTTTGGATGATGTAGAATATGAATTGAAAAAAAGGTAATATGGAATCAAAAACCTTTAAATCTTTCCTAGAAAGCGAAAACTCTAAATATTCAGATGAAGAAATTTTGGGTGCGATAAAATCATTAGAGGATCTCGGTATTTTAGAAAGAACTTGGACCGAGGAAGAAATTAAGTCTTCTTTAGAAGGTTTAGAGTGGATGAAGAATATCACTTATGAATTTGAATTCGAATCAATAAGCTGGGATAAAAAAACAACCACTATAGATGGAACTCAAATTACTTTATCCCCCATGTGTACTGGATTAGTTAATGTTAATTTAAATACGGAATCTCTAAAAACAGATCTCATAAAAACTTTAGAATCTCTCCCCAGAAGAATGAAAGAGGGAAAATATGATCTTGAAAAAATTATTGATGCATTTGATTCGGTTCGATGGAAAAGAGAAATTAATGTAAATATGGATCCTGTCAATGACAATCTCTCACACTTTGTTAATTGGAAATTTGAAACAAAAGAAATTGATACAAATCCACCTAAAATTCAAATTTCAGCCGAAGTTGATTTGGATACAGACGATCCTCCTATGACTTTGAAAGATTTAGATCCAGTAAATAAGGTAATGGAAAACTTGTAAATTCCTAGTATCTTCTAGAAGGTCTCCCTCTCATTTGAGAAATCCTTTTTTCTATTTTGCTTTTCTCGTCTTGGTATATGGCTAGAATTTCTGCGGTTTGTTTGTTGTAATGATTTGCTGCTTTATTTATGACAGTTGCTAAATCCATCATCCACCTTTCGCTTCCTGGTTGGGTTTTGAAAAGACTTGAACCTGGAATTCTTTTCAATTGATCAATTGTTTCTTGAACATAATTGTAAATGTTCTTTCTTTCCAATGGGTCTTGGATCTTTTTCTTCCTTAGTATTCTTGGGAGTTGTTTGTTTTTTACTAGGCGACCAACCACTGTAATAATTTCTTCTGGATCATAATTTTTTAGTAAATCAAAAACTTCAATTCTTTTTTGATCTATATCTCTGTTTGCAAACGAATAATTTCCATCGATCATGGAACCAAATTTGTTTTTGTCAAGCAAGAAAGTATCCAAACTTTCATAATTTAAAGCTATTGCCATATCCAAATCCGAAATGTATTCTTCTTTACGCCCCCTTTTGTATTGGTCAATCCCCGGAATTTCTTCCACATAATGTGTTTGATTGTACTCATCATAAGCCCGAAGATAAGCCCCAAATAATTGTTCATCTTCTATAACTTGATTTGATTTGGTTAGTGCTGCTCTTTCTCCACTTCTAAGTTTGTATGCGGAGGGCATTATCCCGCTAAGTGGATCATCATACGCACTTGAATAATCCTCGTTCAAAGAATGTGAAAATTGTAAAATTGAGTCGAATGATTCCAAAATGATATCAGAGATATCACGAGGGACCCTTTTAGATAGGGTATTTTTGGAATTAAAATTTTCGTAAATTTGAATGTATTTCATAAATTTTGGTGTAAATTTAGAATTATATATCCAATTCTGTTTTATATTTACACATCAAACCCCGAACACATGAAAATTTCCCTGTCGTCTTTTGAGTGGTCTTTGGATCCAGCAGATTCTTCGATTATTCACACTTCGGAATCTCAAATTCCATTTGACACCGATTATGTTATCCAATCTCCTAAAACTGGAATTGAAAAAAATTTTAAATTTTCACACTCAACTGGTCCTGAGTTCGATCCAGAAACAAAATGGATTTATTATGCTGGATCTAAATTGGGGGGTGATTTTTTCACATTGATTGTTCACAATGATAAGGATATTACCAAATCTCGTGCCCAATCCTACCTATCGGCCAAACTGGGAAAATAGGGTTTTATAAAATTTGAATCCCCTTGTTTGATGGGGATTTGATTTGTTCTTTCTTAAAATGAAAGATCCTAGATATATATTCTGTTTTTAAGACAGGCAAATGGATCCAGAAAAAAAGATAGAATTGATCAAATGGTTCCTTGGATCATTTGTCTTGGTTATTATCACCACCATCATTTCATTTCACTTTCAGGACAGACAACAATCTTTATCAGAAGTCACTTTTTACGACAAATATGCGACTGAGCTAATTGTTTTAAATCCGGATGTTGCCAAAAGAAGACTCCTTGCCCAATATTTTGCCCACGTAACACCCAATTCTAAGGTTAGGGAACAGTGGATGTCTTATTATAAAATTGTAAATGATGAATGGATTAAAGCTGGAGGGGGTTCAAATTTATATCATGGACCACAGTCACAATCTGACTCTTCAGTTTCTTACGAAGAACATCCAAGAGATAATGTAGAATCCGATTTGGAATTCGTTCTGCCAGGAACCAAGTTTGAATCTGCATCAGAACTGGAGAGGTTAGGATGGGAATCTCTATTAGAAGGAAAAAAGGAAGAAGCCCTTTTTTATTTTAGAAGATGTGAAAGGGTTTATCCAAGATTTCATTCCATTTGGGAGGTTATAAAGCTATTAGAATCCCGTGGTGACCTTTCTTTGGAAGAAATGAAATCGGATTTGAAAAAATTGACTTGGAAACTTCCAATCGATTTAAAAAGAAGAGTGGAGTCCTTGTAAATTTTGTTCTCCTTGAATATATAAAGAATGAAACAACATTTACTAAAATTTTCAGATTTTTCTTTGGGAAAAAATCTAGAAGAAAATGAAGACTTGAGAGATGAGTTAGTAAAAAAAGGATTGATTAGTGTTGATCCTAAAAATAAAGTTACAGCACCTACAAAAGGTTCAACCATAAATATTCCAAAAAAATTCTTTACCAATCACTGGATTGAAAGAACTAATTATTATGGGGGTCTATATTATGAAACCTCTAGAATAATCGAATTCAACCCGGAATCTCAAAAACATGGATTCACTCTCAGAGAAAATCTTCTGGATTCAAACGGTAATCCTATTGAAAATTTAAATCTCGAGGATGTTTTGGAAGGAACATGGGTTGATTCTAAAACTTTAAAGGGGGAATATCTTCCGATTATTTTCGAACATATTGCAAGAAATAACAGATTTGAAACTTTTATGCGGGCCCAAGCCAAGAGAAAAGTAGGTTTAAAATTAGAATGGTGTGCTTTTTTAGGAAAGATTTGTTTGAAAAAAGGGGGTCAAAATTTTTTTTTAGATTTTGTACGAGGGGATAAATATATCACAAACCCATCAATAGGAGGAGGAACATTTTGGGGAGCGGGGGAAAATAATTCTCAGGTAAGTGACGATCAGATAATAGCAATTACCCCTTTATTTTTTTCATCTGGTAATTTTAACGATGAAAAATATGTTGAGAAATTAAAAAAACTTATTGCTCAGAACATAAAAGCTAAAGAACATGGTGGATTTGTTCACAATGTAAATCTTTTGATAGCTGCAGACCAACCAGAGATCCAATTAGTTTTCCCCTTAGGTAGAAGTTTTCACGTGACCATAGATCTTGATAAGAATCAATTAGATTACAATCAAATTATTAGAGGTTTTAAGGAACAAATAAATATTGCTTATGATAATAGATATAAGACGGTGTTTAAAAAAAATCCTGAAGTATCCTTAGCCCCGAACCCGGATCAGACTAAAAACGAAAAAAAATTAAATTTGTTGTCTTTTTCTGAATTTTTGGCCGAAAAAAAGACTCTAAACAGGGGAAATAATCCATGTTGGCCCGGCTATCGACAGGTCGGTTTAAAGAAAAAAAATGGAAGATCGGTTCCTAATTGCGTTCCTGTAAAAAATTAAGTTGGCTCGTGGATTGATAATTTCCATTTCCATCCCTCAATCATCAAAGAAGCAGTGGCATAATTTGTGGCTAATGGGACATTATAAACGTTGCAAACCCTTAGAAGCATATTTACATCCACTATGTGTGGATGAACAGCCAATGGATCAATAAAAAAAACAACCCCATCCACCTGTCCGTCCGCAATCATAGCGGCGATTTGGGCATCTCCACCGAGTGGTCCAGATTTCTTTTTTTCTACCCTAATCCCGGCGTGCTCTATGTGGGTTCCAGTGGTCCCGGTGGCCACGATGTTGTGGAGACAAAAGAAATCCATTCTTTTCATGATGAAAGCAACCATATCTGCCTTTTTCCCATCGTGGGCGATAACAGCTATATTCAGGGGTTTGTTCATAGTTTTCTAAATTCTGGCTTCAAGATTTTCCAAATAGAATGGGTAATGTCCTTTCCATCAAGAAGACCAAACAGCAAATTGGGATGGGAAAATCTGGTTGCCTGTTCAGCATAAGACTTTCGATTGGATGGATCGATTTTTTTTAAAATGTCCTCGTGGTAAATCCCATAGTCTTTTCGAATGTTGTCAAATCTAAGAGAAAGATCCCCAGCTACCTCTTGAACCTTTCGATAAAACTCATCGGGTACATCCACAAGTAAATTGGAGAAATCCCCACCGGCAGACAAAACCTCCCACACCGCTGTGGTGGAAAGATTGGTCATGATTTTGTGAAGTCTTAAATATTCTTCCCCTTTAATTTTAATCCTTTCTCCATTCGAAAAACGAATCACAAAACCCTCTGCCTTGTCGGAAATTTTTCCTTTAAGTTCGGAATAATCCGAAATTCCATCATATCGGGAAGTTATATCACATCCAAGATCTTTGGAGGTTCTTTGTAAAATTTCGTACTCCATCTCCTGCCCATCATGTGTTCTGATTGATCCCAAAAGGGTGAGTTTATCCTCCTTTCCGTAGTCCACCACTATGCGATTCCATGGAGCGGTTAACTCGAACAAGTATGTGTACTCGTCGTCAAGACCAGAGGTGTCCAGGGAATCTAAAAGTTTTTGACCTGCTACCGCCTGATCGGAGGCAAAAGAACCCCTGGATGCAACGAACCAACGATCCCAAACAAAAAATGCAATTATTAAGGACCCGTCTATCTTTTCAAAGACTTCGAAGTTTGGGGTTGGCGTATGTTTACCTTCCTCCAAATTGAAGAATTTACGGAAGGGCCTGGCACAGATTTCACCGGTATCTGTCCATGTGACCAATCCCCGGCAGCTCAAAGTTACCTCGTCCCAAAGGGATTCGTATTGAACCTTCTCGGTGTAGTTCCAAATTTCGAGGGGATAGACCGGATGTTTCTGGTGATTAAGTAAACCAGAATCGGCATACTGGCGTAAGATTTTAATGTCCATGGTGTTTGTAGGTGTAAATATAGAAATTATTCCTACTAAAAGTTTTTCTAATAAAAAAAATATATACTTTTGAAAAAATTGCCATGAAAAGAAAAATTTTAAGTTTTGATGATTTCTTAGGGGAATCAACAATCAGCAGACCAAATTACTGGGAGGTGAACTACCCCGACAAATGGCAGGCATTGCAAGATCTGGGTTTTATAGATGTCACCACAGATAAAATGAAGAAAATGGGGAACAATGTAATTCTAAAAAACGACGAAATTCCTTTGTATCCTTCCGGAATCGTTTACCAAGATTCTGGCTACTTGAGAGATAAGTCGAAAAATTCTGGATTCATCACATCAGGAAAAAATTGGATTCAGGCTGCCGATTATCTAATAGAAAAATTTGGATTACTTAAGAATAATTGTCCAGAAGGAGTTCCTCTTCAATTTGTATGTTTTCTTCTTGAATTGACCGATATGAAAGTTCCGAAAAAAAACACATTCAAAAAGTTAGTTTTCAATGTACAAGATAGAACAGTTTCTATTTTTTCTTCATTCAAAATTCCAACAGATTTAATCGAAGAATTTTTAACTTATGGATACACTTTAGACCATGTAGAAGATTTTAATCTTTATGGAGGAATAAATGAAACATATTTATTAACAAAAGAAAAATGTGATTTAATTTTTCCTAAAAGTTGTGACCAATTCAAACTTTCATATTTCAGTTTTTCTCCGGATTGTAGAGATGTCCATTTATTTCCACCATTCAAGAAACATATGGCAGTTGTGATAGATGGAGGAATCAATAATTTTAATTGTTTGAGTTCAGATCAACCACAAAAAATTGAAGGTTTAACTTTTATTTGTCCGGATTTGAATTCTTTAAGCGGTTTATTAATTAGTCACGCCCAACAAGTACATATAGGTTATTCTATGTTTTCCGAAAATGCATTAATTTTTCCAGATCATTATAAACAATCGGGTATACAAACTACCGGATGGGATTACGAAAATTGGTTTAAAGTTTTTTCAGATGGTACACCAAAACAAAAAAAATTAATTTCGACTTTGCCGTTTCTTAATTCAGATTACTTCAACCAAGAAATAGAAAAAGATTTTCGAAAAGTGTTATTTATTTTGGGGGATTTATGGGATAATCCTGAATTTTCCGAAATTCAAAAAGGAATAAATCTAAATGACGATCAAAGAGAACAAATTGAAGATATTTCATTTTTAACAAAATCCGGGATCATATAAAAAAAGCCCGGAATCCCGGGCTTCGCTATCTATTTTTTTAGATTATTCTCTTGTATTTTTTTAGGGTTTGTAAAAGATCTCGGGGTTTGAAATCTTTGAATTTCTGTAGACATTGGGGCTGTTCTTTTTTGTGCCGGGGTATAGGTTGGTCTTGTGGATGTTCCGGGAATATGCTTTGGTCTAAATTCTTCAGGTGTATTAGTTTTTTGAGAATAACCCCTAAAATTCGGGGTATATGTTCTTGGAGTAGAATTAAAATTTCTAGGTTTTATCGATGGTTTTTCTTTTTTTGAAAAATCGTACCCCCTGTAATTTTCAAAAAATGGATTTCTCGAATCCATTGATTTTTCTTTGTTAATTTTTTCTTGGAAATCGGGGTTTGATTTTATTGGGAATTTGGTTTCTCTTGTTTCTCTTTTAGAAAAATTTCGATTAATTGGGTTAGTACGGTCAGAATTTATCCTGGGGGAATAATTATTTAAACGCCCCTGGCTAACCCCCGGTCTCCGATAAATTGGGGAATTTAATGAACTAATTCTTGGACCTGTCCTATGCAATCCGTAGTTCCACTTCGTAAAATAAGAATTAAATCTATGTGTGTACCGCCAATCCCTTTCCCATAAAAAAGAATGAGGACGAAATCCCCAATAATGGAAATTCCAATTTAATTCCCAATAAGGATTCCAGATAGAATACCGATTCCATGTATTGACATAATAAAAGGAATTGTACCCAGGAAAAACGTATCTCAAGTTCCAGGTGTACCAATAATAGGAGGGATAAAAAAGGGAGGGATAAATTCTATAAAGTTCTATTCTGGTGAATGACATTTCTTGTGGTAAGATTTGGGAAAATTCCAAATGTTGATTTTCTTCCTTTCCACGATCCATCGATCCTTGTATCATTTCTGGTTCCCAATATGAAACACTTCCTTTTGGGTAGCTGGAACAAGAGCATGTCCAGATTAAAATACAGAAAATAAAAATTTTTGTTTTCATTTTTTATAAACCTATTAATGAATCTAGATTTTTGATCAATTCGTAATTTTCTTTCTGTCTTGGGGTTAAATTTTTTTCGATGAATTCATCTATTAGGGGGTAATCAGAAATTTTGGATAAATCCATCAATGTTCCCATCTCTCTTTCCAAAAGTTCTTTTTTTAGAAATTCTGGTGTTATCAATTCTAAAATTAAATTTTTTTGATTTGTTGGATTTTCATCTTCTTGTAAAAATTCAGTCCATCCCCCCAACCCCCACTTCCCTTTTTTTATTCTTATATCATGAAAAAGAAATTCACCTTTGATAATTTCTGGAGCTCCTACAAAAGAATTCAATGGATTATAAGAACAAATGAAGTCGCCATTAATTATTTTAGGAGCACCAATCAAATTTTTTAAATTACAGTGGCTTACAATATAATCTTTCCCAACTTCTTCTGGGCCCCCTTCTAAACTTTCCAAATTATCACAATCATAGCAGAAAAATGCTCCACCAACTTTTGTGGTACAATCTTTCAAACTCACCATTTTATTTTTTTTCAAATACAAACTTCCTCCCATTCCAACTCCAACAGTTCTCGGAAGTACACCAGCATCGGTTATTCCAACTTCTGATAAGTCACAATAATTTCTAACAGTTCCAAATTTTATTCCTTCTGGGATTGACTTAAATCCTCTTTTAATTTCAATTGAATTGGCATCTATTCTTCCAGTATAATAATTGAATTTCCACGAATTACAATTATCATTCAGAAAATGTAATTGATCTTTATTTGGTTCAAAATTAAAACTTTTAACCCCAAAAGACTCAAAAGTTTGAAAATTTTTAATTATCCTCATGAGATATATATTCAAATAATGTAAATAAAATGGAAAACATTCAAAAATATGAGTCTTATTCTATCAAAGAATCTACTCATGCTTCTTACGAAAATCTTCCAAAAAAATTTAGGGACGAGCTTACTAGATCAGGGAAAGAAAGATTTCAAAAAATGAATCAGCAGGAAATTTATGATTTATTGCCGATTTTGCTAAGAATTGACCATCTTTGTAAGAATCACAATTATAATTGGTCAGATTTAGCAAAAATGGGAGGTATTTCTAAGTTTTCCAACATGAAAGCAGGAGAAATATCGAAAATTTTGGGAGGATGGTACCTTTTTCTAATAGATAAAATTCTGTTCAGAGATTTCGACGATTCAATTGACCCAATATGGAACGTCCCACGTATTCCAAGTGATCCCCCAAGTTCATACCAGTATTATTAAAGAAAAAAATTAATGGAACATCTTGCCAATTTTTTACTTTTCGAAAAAGTTATCCTAAGGGGGGATAACATGAAAGAAAGAGCTGAAATTCTGAGGAAAATAATTAGGGGAAAATTAGATCCCGAAAATGTCATAAATAAAGAAAAATTTGATTTTAAGAAGTGGTCTCAAACGATTAAAGAGCTGAAAACTATCTATTTAAAGAAAAAATTTACAATCACCGATTCATTAAATTTGCTTTATGTAGAACCATCTTATCTCCCCGCCTACATTAAATTTGAAAAACCTAAGCCGAAAAACAAACCCAAGGAAAAAGAGAAAACAAAAGAAAAGGAGTAAAACATTCTAATTTGAGTAGATTTCAATCTTTTTTAATTATATGTGAAACATAAAATTCTAATACTGATAAAAAAGGTGTTTAAAATCAATTTTATGTCAAACACAACCAAAAAACCGCAGGCGTCCTACCAGGACAAAATCAATGTCATCCACAGCAAAAGCAGAAGGGGTGATCAAAAAAGAATTTCCGAGATGACCGGTTATTCTGCCTCCTACGTGTCTGAAGTTTTGTCGGCTCGGTACAACAACGATGAAATCGTTAACTGCGCCTACAAAATTATGAGACCCCGGAAGTAATTTATTTCTTCCTTAAAGCCCCACTTCGGTGGGGCTTGTTTTTTTAATCTAAAACCCCATATGGAAATAATTATTAACAAAGAAAGATCACAATATTTCAAGTCCAGCCTTAAAAAATTGAAAACTGGAAAGGGAGTAGTTTTGCAGGCCGGAGATGGTAAATCGTCCAAAGAAATCTTGTCTTGCTGGCCAGGAACATTGTTTTTGGTCGATTCTTGGTCAGACTCGGAGGGATCGGAAACTAGGGTTTCCGGGGTCTCAAAAGAGACAATTTTGATCCAGGCCTTGGATAGAATCAAGTTTTATGGAGATCGAGCGATTTTGACCAGGACCAGCACCGAAAAAGCAGGAGATTTATTTGGTTTATCTAGTCTTGATTTTGTTTTTCTTCAAGACATAACGACTTATGAGGAGGTTAAACTTATCATTAAAACTTGGTTGCCGAAAATTAAACCCGGAGGAACCCTCGGAGGTTACGGTTTTCTGAATTCCACTTTAGAAAATTCAGGAAAAGAAAATGGTAATAACCAAATGATTTGGGACGAGGATGGGGTATTTCTGGGTCACTTCGGGGTTAACCGGGCGGTAAGAGAAACTGTTGGTCTTAGATTCAACATTAACATAACCTCCGAAGGTGTAGGATCATGGTTTGTTACTCCTGAGTAGGAGTTTCTTGATCGTTTGTCCCATTTGTCTTTTTTTCCTTTTGGATCTCGGAGAGAATGTAACCAGAGATGGCAAACTCAATCCCAGCCCAAAGTGCTATGTCAGAAGAAGTGGTCTCGGAGTGATTTTCGATCAACCAATAAATCATCCCCCATTGTCCTATGATGAAGGCTATTGAAGATTCTAACCTTTTTTTGGAAAAAAAAGATGATTTAGAGGTGTAAATACCCAATAATTCTTTCCCAATCCAGTAAATCCTATCCTTCCAAAATTTAATTTTACTTTCCATCATTTCATTTTTAAATATATATCACATTGAGTGGTTAAATATATAGAAGATGAAAAGAATTCTAAAATTTTCTACCTTTGAATCTGAAAAGAGTCTGGAGTTGAATCAGGATCAACTAGATTTCCTGAATCTATACGCAAAAGATTGGAAAATTAATCCAACAACAGGAAAAATAGATGCATATTATGTCGAAAATCATGTAGATAGACAAGATGTACCCGTAAAAATACCTGAGGGGTTGTATTTCGGAAAAATAAAGTTACATTTTCAATTAAGAAACTGCGATATTTCCTCCTGGGAAGGATTTCCAGACGAAACAGGGGGTTCTTTAAACGTATCGAGAAACAATTTTTCTAGTTTAGATGGATGCCCTTCTAAAATTGGATTTTCTTTTAGGATATGGATGAATCAAAATTTAACTAGTTTGGTAGGATGCCCAACAGAAATTGGCGGGGGTTTAGATGTTTCTTATTGTTCTCTTAAAAATTTGGTGGGATCTCCTCCCGTAATCAATGGAAGTTTTTCTTGTGAGAGAAACCAACTCCAATCCCTAAAAGGAGCACCAAAGAAAGTTGATGGGGATTTTGATTGTTCCGGAAACCCCCTACAAAGCTTGGAGGGAGCTCCTGAAATTATAATGGGTAGTTTTAATTGTGGTGAATTTGAATTAGGGAAGGGAGAATGGAACATGGAAGGATGGCTGGAAGTTCTAGAAAATGGATCCGAAAAGGCAAAGAAACTAATTCTAACCCTTCCAATTTTTAATCCCACCTTCTGGAATTCCAAAATTTCTGAAAATCCGGAATCAACAATTATTGAACTTTCGGGATTTTGGGACGATTTGCCAGATGAGTTTAGAAATTCAATTCGAATTCCTTCTGATTTGAGGGACGATTTTGACAACTTGTTGGAGCTGGTTAGATCCGGGATCATGTGAAATCCCGGAATATATACAGAGTGAGACATCTTGTTCCCTTCCGAGTTTACGAATCCAAAACCTCTTCTGGTTTGACCAAAAAACAGGAGACTTTTCTAAACCGTTACACACAAGGAACTTGGAGCGTGAATCCAACAACAGGTCTTGTTGACATTCAGGGGGATTTTAATTTCGTTAATAAAGGAGCAAAAAGTTTTTTTGGGGTTAAATTCGGAAATGTCACTGGAGATTTTCATTGTTTCGGCAACCAACTCCAATCCCTGGAAGGGGCACCAAAGGAAGTTGGTGGGAGTTTTTATTGTTCCAACAACCAACTCCAATCCCTGGCAGGAGCACCACAAAAAGTTGATGTGGATTTTAATTGTCGGTCAAACCAACTCCAATCCTTGGTGGGAGCACCACGGGAAGTTGGCGAGAGTTTTTTATGTGAATACAACGAACTTCGATCCCTAACAGGAGCACCACAGAAAGTTGGTGGGAATTTTTTTTGTGAACACAATAAACTCCAATCTCTGGAAGGAGCTCCACAGGAAGTTGGTGGGGATTTTCTTTGTTTGTACAACCAAATGCAATCCCTGGAAGGAGCACCACAGAAAGTTGATGGGAAATTTAATTGTTCCCGCAACAAACTCCAATCCCTGGCAGGAGCACCACAGAAGGTTGATGGGGGTTTTTATTGTTATTACAACCAACTCCAATCTCTGGAAGGAGCACCACAGAAAGTTGTTGGGCGTTTTGATTGTTCCTACAACCAACTCCAATCCCTGGAAGGAGCACCGCAGAAAGTTGGCGGTGATTTTGATTGTTCCTACAACGAACTCCGATTCCTGTCAGGATCACTACGGGAAGTTGTTGGGGATTTTGATTGTGCCGCCAACCAACTCCAATCCCTGGAAGGATCACCAAAAGAAATAAATGGTAAATTTCAGTGTGATGAATTCGAATTAGAGGTGGGCGAATGGAACATTCAAGGATGGCTGGAAGTTCTACAAAATGGATCCGGAGAGGCAAAGAAATTGATCCTAACACTTCCAATTTTTAATACCACATATTGGAATTCCAAAATTTCTCAAAATCCAGAATCAACCATTCTTGAACTTTCAGAATTTTGGGACGATATGCCAGATGAGTTCAGAAATTTAATTCGTATTCCTCCGGATTTAAAGGACGATTTTGACAACTTGCTGGAGCTGGTTAGATCCGGGATCATGTGAAATCCCGGAATATATACAGGATGAGACATCTCGTTCCTTTTCGGGTTTACGAATCCAAAACTACTTCTGGTTTGACTCCAGAGCAGGAGGCATTTTTGGATCGTTGCACACTATATACGGGAACCTGGAGCATTGATCCAACAACAGGTCTTGTTGACATTCAGGGGAGTTTTTATTTGATTGGTTATAGCAGGGATAAAAGTTTTTTGGGGGTGAGATTCCGAAGTGTCACCAGAAGTTTTTCTTGTGTCGGCATGAAATTCAAATCCCTGGAAGGAGTACCACAGGAAGTTGGTGAAGATTTTAGTTGTGCCGACAACTATCTCAGATCCCTAAAAGGAATACCACGGGAGGTTGGGGGGAGTTTTGATTGTGCCAACAACTATCTCCGATCCCTAGAAGGAGCACCACGGGAAGTTTTTGGGAATTTTAATTGTTCCGACAACAAAATCCAATCCCTGGCAGGAGCCCCGCAGAAAGTTTTTGGAAATTTTGATTGTTCCGCCAACCAACTCCGATCCTTGGAAGGTGCACCACAGAAAGTTGATGGTAATTTTCTTTGTTTTGAGAACGATCTTAAATCCCTGGAAGGATCACCACGAAAGGTTGGCGGACATTTTTCTTGTAGAAACAGCAAACTCAAATCCCTGGCAGGAGCACCACAGGAAGTTAATGGGAATTTTGGATGTTCCGGCAACGATCTCCGATCCCTGGCAGGATCCCCGCAGAAAGTTTTTGGAGATTTTGATTGTTCCTACAACAAACTTCAATCCCTGGCAGGAGCACCACAGAAAGTTGATCGTAATTTTATTTGTGTTGAGAACGATCTTAAATCCCTGGAAGGATCACCACGAAAGGTTGGCAATTATTTTGATTGTAGACAAAACAAACTCAAATCCCTGGCAGGAGCACCACGGGAAGTTGGTTGGGATTTTAATTGTTCCGAAAACCAACTACAATCTCTGGAAGGAGCACCGAAACAAATAAATGGTAAATTTAAGTGTGATGAATTCCAATTAGAGGTGGGCGAATGGAACATTCAAGGATGGCAGAAAGTTCTAGAAAATGGATCTGGAGAGGCAAAGAAACTAATTCTAACACTTCCAATTTTTAATACCACATATTGGAATTCCAAAATTTCTCAAAATCCCGAATCAACAATTATTGAACTTTCAGAATTTTGGGACAATATGCCAGCCAAGGTCAAAAATTCAATTCAAATCCCTTCTCATCTGAGGGACGATTTAGACAACTTGGTGGAGCTGGTGAGATCAGGGATCATGTGAAATAAATAGTGGAGCTGGGCGGATTCGAACCGCCGTCCTGTTAGGTAGATCTTGGAAACTCATTCACAGGCTTAGTCTATTTTTCTAAACAGACAAATCTTTACCTCCTAATTTTTTTGACTGTGATAGGAGATAATCCACAGCGTCTTCCCCTACAGCGATCTGAAGGGTATTGGGCCGAAGCCCTCAGGGTTACTGGTGGTCGACGAATTTTGTGGTACTGCTAACCCTTTTTCCCACACTCATGACTTTCTGTTCCTGGGCGTCATCTCCCGGGGTTTAGGCTGCCAAGGCAACTTCAACCGACTCCACTGAACCTAGTCCAGCAAGAGCAAAAAATGGATTTTCGCCATTTAAGAAGTACTTAGGATATTTAGGTGCTTCCAAAGCTAGCACCGCCTGCATCATGTCAAAGAACTTGTTCCTCCAGTCGATTCCTGTCAGCCCCGAAGTTTAATTTATATATGTACGGAAAGAGAAAGTTTCACAACTTTACCTCGAACCTTTTTGCCATAGCCTCCAATTTTTCAGGAGGAACCCCATGAACATTTTCACCAAAGTGTCTGTTTTCCACTATAACGGTTGAAACCTGATAACCGAATATTTCGGCCATCCGAAAATATGGCTCCATCTCCCATTCTTGGGTAAATGTGTTTGATACGATGATCACGGGATAATCCAAAAACATATGATCGTTGACTACAGCCTGACACCACTCGTGTGCCTGTTTTAACTTGTCCGCCTGAAATTGATATTCGCCATCTACCATAAAAAATTGGTCGGCTTCAACATGAAAAACACGATTCCCACCCAATGTTTTGGCCAAGGTTGATTTTCCAGATCCAGGTAAACCCCTGAGCAAAATTAGTGTATTCATAATTTTTTGATTGAATTATTTTTTCTTTGTGATTACCCCATCGATGATTCCATAGGCCTTTGCTTCTTCTGCATCCAACCAGAAATCTCTAGTTGCATCCTCCTGTACCCTTGCTGGATCCTTTCCACAAAAATCTCCAAGCAATTCAAAAAGGATTTTGTTTACCTTCTCCCATTCTTGAAAGTCGATTTTTGCGTCCTGGATGTTGCCTTCAAAGCCTCCCGATGATTGGTGTAACATCACCTTAGAGAAGCGGAGAGAAAATCTTTTTCCCTTGGTCCCAGCACCCAATAGAACCGATCCCATAGAAGCTGCCATTCCAGTGTTTATAGTGGAAATGTCAGACTTGATGTATTGCATAACATCCACCATAGAAAGGCCGGCTTTTACTGATCCACCCGGGGAATCTATGTGCATCGTGATGTCCCTTCCGTCAACAGAATCTAGAAACATAAGCTGTGCCTGAACCACGGTAGACATGGAATCTCTTACCGGACCAGCCACCCACAGGATTCTATCCATCATGAGCCTAGAAAAGATGTCCATTTGGGTTACCCTTAACTCTCTTTCTTCTAGAATGTATGGGGTAAGTGAACTTTGAACCTGTTTCTCATAGTAGTCCAAAGTTGAGGAACTGATTCCTTGAGACAAGGAGAATTTTTGAAATTCTGAAAAAATGTTCGACATATTTTTAAATTTTAGTTGGATTAATATTCTAATCCAAATATACGAACAACAGAACTTAAAATTCTATTTAGAAAGAAAAATATTTTAAAACTTAAATCAAAGAGGTGTTGACTGTTCTATGTGCAACCCCAGCTATTCCAGGAAAAGAAGAAAAGACATTAGTCATATCTTTTATTGTTGTGTCCCAAGGAGAATGACTCTCGTTGAATCTAACCATTGGATAAAAAACTGGTGAACCATATTTTCCACTATTTACTGACATTTTGCACCTAATTGGAGGATGACTAACAGCCTGCAAATAAAAAACTGCAGATCCATCTGGTGTGAATCGAATTTCAGAAACCTCAATGTCACTTCTTTCTTTTCCTTGAAGAAAATTTTTTAACTCGTCTCTAAAGCTCATGTTTCCGAAGTGTGTTTTTGAATGAGATCTTGATAAAAGCCTTCGGGCTTTAAACCTTTGACGTTTTCTAAGATCGAATTTTCTTTCATAAACAAAACCGTAGGCAGAGATCTAATCCCAAATTCTGCGGCTTTTTCCTTGTGTTCATCAACATTGATTTTTAAAATTTCAACATTTGGGTTTTTGGATTTCAAATTTTCTAAAATCGGGTTCAACATTCGGCATGGACCACACCATTCCGCATAAAAATCTAAAATTGAAAGTGTATTGGTATTTGACATAAAATAGTTTTTAAATGTTAGATAAAATTTGAATATTTGTTCCTTTTTAGTAAACAATGGTTTGAGTCATGTCTGGATTGGTACGATAAATCATCTCTGGACCGGGTGACATTATTACTGAAAGTTCGTCAGATAATGTCTGCAAACTTTGAATAAAATTTTGTACGTCTTCTTTTTTAGAGGCAGGAAAATTGAAATGTGTCATCACATCATTGGTGAGATCTTCAATAGAATCGTCGAATTGACTAGCATCGTGGAAATCCATGTCCTTTTCATATTTCGAAACAAAATCTTTGATTTCATCTTGTTCTACCTGTGATAAAGAGAGATTGGACACAAAATCATCAAATTCTAGAATTCTTTTCATTTGTCAAATTTTTTTGATATATATATTTCAACTAAAACAATAAACAATGGAAAAAAATGAAAAGGATAAAGATTTCTTGATCCAAGATTCGACAGAAGAATTCGAAACAAATGAATTAGATTCAAATGACGATTTCACATTAGAGGAAGAAGATTTCGACGACGATGGACCTGATGATGAAATAATTATCCAATCTAATTCAAAAGAAGATACAGGGGATGAAGATGAGGATGAAGAAGATGAAGAAGATGATCAAGATCAGGATGAAGATGATGTTGAGGATGAATCAGATTCTGAAGAAACTTCCATGCAATATTACATGGATATTGAACCAGAAAAAACCGGTTTTAAGAAAAGCAACAAAGAAGATGAAGAAGATGAAGAGGATGAAGATGACGACGATGAAGATGACGACGATGAAGATGGCGGGGAAGATTTTTCTCTAAGTTACTCTGATGAAGAACCCGAAACCCCACAGAAATCCCCAAAGGGTACCAAGATACTTTCTTTCGAAGATTTTGTTGCTGGACTTGACGAGGATTAATCCTCTGAGCTTGTACTTCGACCAAGGTCTCTACGAATCAGCTTTCTCACATAGTGGGAAATTGAAACTGGTGGATCTCCTTTAGTCAAAGCCTGTTTTGAGATCTTTTTCCCAAGTTCTTCTAGATCTTCACTAGAAAGTAAAACTTGGATTTTTTCGGATTTTTCTTCTTTTGCCATAATTTATTTTTTTTAAAATGATTCAAATTCTATCCCCCCGTGTGCCATTCCTTTTGTTTTTAGAGGTCTATAACCTTTCATTTCGTCCGTCACTACGAAAGCCTTGTGTGGATTAACCATAACCCCCATTCTTTTCATTAAACCTCTGTTTGCCAAAAATGGAGTACTTTTTTGTACTCTATCTGTTGGAGCAACCTTTACGTCTTTAATTTTAACACCGTTAAGAATAATGTCTAAAGATATAATTGGTCTTTTTTCTTTTTCTCTTCCAATCTCAGTGTTTGTATAACCTATAATTTCATCTACAAATTCGTTATCCCCTATTTTCCAATACAAAACTCCGTTCCTTTCTTCCAACTCGTCTGCATGTATAGAAGAAGCAGAAGATCCGTTTCCTGTATCGAATTTTGCAACCATATTTCCTATTCTAGGAATGTTGAGTGTTTCTAGATAACCAATTTCCATTTTGCCATAGTTCCAATTTTTTTTGTCAATAACATAATCGATTACGTCACCAACGATAGGTCTTCCAATTGCCTGAGAAATACCTTCGGTTCCGGGAGAAGAATTGACCTCTAGAATGAACGGTTTCTGAGATTCGGCATCTATCATGATATCTACTCCGCACCAGTGACTTCCTACAGCTTCTGCTGCATCGCAAGCTAGTTTTGCAGTCTTTTCATCTATATCATATGATGAGACCTGGCCCCCTAATGAGTAATTAGTTCTAAAGTCTTTTTCTACCGCTTCTCTTTTCATAGATCCTAAAATGGTAAAATTTCCTTTCTGAGATATTAGAGGATCGAATCTTTTGACAATCACCTGAATTCTGAGGTCAAAATTGGAATTGATCTTTTCTTGAATCAAAATTTCCTTCTCCGGATCCAGCTTTGCTATTGTCTGATAAACAGACTTCAAAGAAGCATAAGAATCAACAATCGAAACGCCAATTCCCTGGGTCCCAGACAGTAATTTCATGACAACAGGAAACTTACCCCCGATTTGCTCTAAAGCGGAATCTAGGTTTTCTTCTCCATTAACCAATGCATATCTAGGAACAGGTAAACCTTGATCTTCCAAAATACGTGAGGTAAGAAATTTGCTTTCGCAGACTTCAATTGATTCCAAAGAATTAACACAAAAATACCTTGCCGCTTCCAGATCCCTCATAATTTGTTTGGTGTATGAGTTTGTAATAACTCCTCTTCGAGGAATTATTGCTGTTTTATCCGGTTTGATTAGAATTTCTTTTCCATCCTTTTTTCCTTCCCGAACCATATGCCCGTTATAAATTTTTTCCAGAGTGATGTTGTTGATGTCAACCACATTACAAACAATTCCACGTTTTCCGCACTCCTCAACGAAAGATTTCGAGGTTGGGCTGGGTTTTGTGGTACCGGAAAGAATGAGAATTTCCACCCCATCCGAAGATTCGGACTCATTCAAGAATGTTGAAAAATTAAGAACAGCAGGAGCAAAGGCCATGGAAGAGTGGAAATTTTTTCCTTATATATCTTAATTCATTACGTCTAAATTTCAATTAAATATTGGATTTCGACAGCATTTTTTATTTTAAGAAGTTCTGCACATTTGGAGTAATCTTCTTCTAACAATAAAAAATCAATTATCTCCTGAACTCTCTCGCATTTGAAGGCGGATGTGAAAGAAGAATCTGATATAAATTCAAATTTGAATTTCAAAATTTGATTGGCATTTTCAAACATGAACTGCCTGTAATCTTCAAATTCTTGGTCAATTTCGTCCAAAAGTGGTTTTGTCGTTTCTTTTTTCATTTTGAATTAGTTGTTTCATGTAGGACATAGATTCTTCGGGTCCAGTGATAGCGTCAGGCTTGTGCCAATACAAATTCATGAATTTTTGGTCATCTGCCATTTTTTCTCTGATGAGAACGAGTTCATCCACTGGGGGCAAAGTTCGACGGTGAAATCCCATTTTAGAAAAGTGTATTAATCATGAAAAGGTTGGGCGAGATTGGATGATGACCCATAACTTCTATAAACCGGTTGATCGGATCTAAAATTGTTTTGGTGAACTGCTCGTCTAAATCCACCGGAGGAGCATACTCGTATGGATAATTTCCTTGTGCATAGGCAAACACATTATTTTCATGGGTATTCTTGGTTTTAACAAAGTAAAATCTAACTTTGTCCCCGCTGCCTAACAAGGGATATTTGTCCTTATACTTTGAGTTGTTCAGTAGGTAGTTGTGATAACCTGAAGCTCTAACGTGAATGGGGGTTGCCTTGGCGAACTCAAATCCAGTGGTGTCGTTCAAAATGAATTTTTCATAATTATTCACCGAAATGGCCAAGGCAATTCTTTCGGGTTCTTGGGCCTTGAAATCTTTCTTTATTCCTTTTAACTCTGTAATGAACTCCCTAATATTGAAAGCCCTTCCCTTTGTTAAAATAAACTTAGTTAAGTACATAAGTTTCTCTCGAACAAAAGATGGAGTTCCTCCCTTGATCATCTCCACCCCCGTTGTTTTTATATTAGTGAGCGGTTCAAATTCAACACCATCAGAGTAAACCGTGTTTGTAACATATTTTTTCTTGCCAAGAAAAATAGCATTGATCGACAGGGTCTCAAGTTCGAAGTCCTGATAGTTGTCCGTGTTCCATTTTTTTGAGTAAATTTCAAAGCATTTTTTCAGATAACCTTTTAATCTAAATTCATTGATTTTTAAAATCAATTCCTTTGGATCTCCTTGCCAGTTACAAGATGCCACAACTTCCTGAAATGTGACATAATTGGAATTGTGAACCAAAATATCGTTGGCGAAAAAAGTTTGGTTATCATAACCTTCTTCATCTATTTCCAGATCATAAACGTATTCTTCTTCAAAATTTCCAACCTGTTCACAGGAATCTATTTTTTCGAATTGGTACTTATATTTTATTTTTCCAAACATTTTTTTATTATTTTCTTGTAGAAGTTTTTTTTTTCTTTATTTCGACGGTAATCCGATTCCCAAACGACTATGGTTTTAATTCCCAAATATTTTTCTAGTAAAGAGTATTTTAGTGAGTCTTTTTCCCAAAGATCCTTTGAGGTAATCACTTTGGTTTTTTTTGAAAATTCCGGAAATTCGAAGTCTGGTCCATATTTACTGGGATTTGCATGAAAATAGTCCCCGTGGAACTCTATTGATAAATTCAGGTCCTCTATAAAATAATCTAACATAAAACATTTGGCCTCTTCTTTCAAATAAATTATCTTTTCTGCATTTTTTTTAAAATAAAAAGTTCGATAATTTTTTCCTAAAAATACATCTATATTATCGAAGAATTCTTGTGAAACTTTAGAACATGAATTTTGGGAGATCAATCCTCCCTTTGCTTTTTCTTTGCTAACTTTCTCGTAACGAATTTCTCCTTCTTTTTCTCCTAATTTTTGAATAAACCATTCCAGAGTGTTTCCGTTAATTCTTTGCTTTTCTACGTATTTATCATAAACTTTCTTACCCTCCTCTTTCCCATATTTTTTAACCATGTTTTTTAATGTGATCGCACGCCCCTTGTTAAATTCTTTAAATTTTTGTTCGTCCCATCCATACTTTTCTTTTTTGTATTCAAATTTGTTCGTTAAACTTTGTAAATTACAGTAATTATCCCATCTATTTTTGCCCTCTACATCACCATATTTTTTAATAAAATTTTCTAAAGTAACGGCTGTTTTTTGTGTGAATTTTTTTACAACATAATCTGGGACTCCATATGCAAATTTTGTTATTTTGCTCATAACATTAAAAACTCGTGTTTTATTCATTTGTTTATATTCGGGAAATTCCAAAGACAAACATGATTGACAAACTTGCAAGTAAAATTTTTGATTATCTATTTGTTTATACGATTTACAACTTGGTTTTGTCTCATCATATTTTAATTTTCCTTCTTTAGATAGTCTTATCTTTCCATAATCATAAAAAATTGGGCCTGAACATTTAACACAATTTCGGATTTCTGTATCTTGGATCAAATCTTCTAGAATTTTCCAATTTTCAACGGTTGTGTTTTGCTTCAACCTTTTGACAAGTGATTTTAATATTTCTATCTCCATAAGATAAAAACTTTATTCTATATATCGATATCAATTGTAATTATTTCGTCAGTTTGTAAATTTATTTCGGAGGGTTTAACATGTAACTTTTTTCCTTCTCTAAAAATTGTAACGGAATGATCGTCGGTAACAAAAATTTCTTTACCGCTTGATGAAGTTATTTTCCATTTAGGTTTGGTTACTTTGTGTCTTATGATTTTTTTAATCGGAGAAAAACAAATATCTTCTAAATGATTTGCAACTTCCAGATTTGCTGGTTCTATTATTTCATTTCCTCTGGCGTCTGTATTAATGCAAAACATCTTTGAATTTCGAATGAAAAGATCTTCGAAAGTCAATTTTTCAAACCCATTAATACTTTTAATAATAACATAACTTTGGGAAAAACAGCTGTCAGTATCACCATAGATAGTTAAGGGGCGGTGTACCTTCTTAACATCGGTGACTCCTAGTTTTTCGTGTAGCTCGACGTCGTCGTGCCAAAAATCATGAAAGTATCTATGAATAATTTTTTCGGAATACTTGATTAAATCTTGTCCTTGAAGGGTAACAGCTTCTGCAACGTCTGTATTGAAGCAAGCAAAGTAATTGTTTCCCACCGCTCCATAGATGGAGTTCATCGTTAACTTTACGGCTTGTTCTTCGTTCTTGAGCTCATTCTTTAGAGAAGTAAGCTCCTCTATTTTCAATCTGAGTTCTTCCGCACTTAGATTCTGAGATTCCATTCCTGTTCCCAATCTAATTTATTTCTCGATGATACCAATCGCGGTAGAAGTTTTTGTCTGTTCTGAACAGAAAACAATGCGATTGTCGTGAACATAACAGTGAGATGATTCAGAATCTACATAATTCAAATGTGATTTGTAAATCGATGAATCCATCTTGGATGCCGCCTTGATTTCCGAAGTTCCAATATTTAACTTGAAGTCAAAAGAATCTCCGGTTACCCTAACATTGTCCCTTTCAATTCGAAATACAAGAAGTTCCTCTGCGTTGGACTCCATGCCACACAAGGAAGAAAGTGAGGAAAAATCGGAAGAATACAATTTGAAGTTAGCTTCTGAATCCTCTTTTGAATGAACCATTTCTCCGATAGAATCCTCTACATAAGACAGCAAAGAGAGATCTGCACACTTGATCTTAATTTTCAAAGAATTGGAGATGACGTTGAGCTCGGTAGCCACGCAAGATCCATCCAATTTAGAAATCTCAAGATTCAAAAAGATTTCTTCTTCCGCCCGATAGTACCTGAAGCAGTCCATTAATCTTACGACATCAATCAAACCAATTTTAATTCTATCGCACTTCAACTTTGCGAAGCCTTCAAGCGGTTCGAAAATTTGATCTACTGGGATGGATGCAAATTTCATGACAGATTTATCTGGGGTGTGGATTTTGCAAAAAAGTTCGGTCTCATTCAATTCCAATAGAACGCTTCGATCTACAACCTTCAATTTCTTCAGAAATGCGATTAAGTTGCTGGTACTTAAAACCCTAATTTTCATGTGTTTGAATTTTTATATTTATTGTATGTCGGGCCCGAGATTTGTTTTCGTCTTT
>Ga0214923_10001833_pt1 | contig 29484 bp, 28 predicted proteins | sample LL1510_MetaG_FD_177993 | JGI IMG/M metagenome (GOLD analysis project Ga0214923, IMG submission 177993) | Freshwater microbial communities from Lake Lanier, Atlanta, Georgia, United States - LL-1510 | ecosystem: Environmental > Aquatic > Freshwater > Lake | place: USA: Georgia | collected...
GCGTCTGGCGGTGGTGGCGGTGGTGGAGGCGGTGGTATTGCTTCAGAGGTGGCAGCGAACCCCGAGATGCTGGCGGTGCTTGCGTAGGCACGGATGACTCTATCAATTGAAGTTGAATCGATTACGAGATTCTATTGCGCTGATTGTGGCTGCTTTTTCTAGGATGACAGCAGCGAAAGACTCGTGGCGAGCTTGCTGAACGGAACCGCTCAAAACAGATGATTCACCAAAATGCCTAACAGACCCGTCGAAGCCATTCCTTTCAAATGATAGCAACGAGATTGACACTACGTATGAAATTCTTTCGTTCCAGCGACAATCAAGTTATACACTCGTTCACTAATGATCCCTTGCTCAAATTTTTCTTTCGCATCGATGGTCATTAATTGCCCACGTTTGCGAACCAGTTTCCGCGTGGTCGTAGTGATTTCATTGGGATCGCTTTCTAATAGTATGTCGCGGGCTTCCTCATCGAACACCAAATACTCGCGTAATGCGACGCGTTTGCCATCAACCGAGGGGACTAATTTTTGCCAGATGCATAATCGGATAGTTTCTAGAATATCAATGGTTCGACCAATGCGTTCTTCGCCTGAAAAAGAGGTGACTAGACGTCGCATAGTTTCAGCAACACCAGAGGTATGGAGTGTGGTGTAGACCGGGTGGCCCGTTAATGCGGCTTCAAGTGCGGCACTGATGGTAGCCGCATCACGACATTCCCCCACCATAATAAGCCTTGGTTTACGACGTAAAGCATTTCGAACCCCCTCTGCAAATGAGGGTAAATGCCTGGGGATTTCTGACTGACTTACTATGGATGAAATGGTTTCAATTTCATCGTAAACAAACTCTATGGGTGCTTCATACGTCAATACTTTCCGGTTTGAATTTTCTTTTTCAATGAGATCGCGAATAACCGAGGCGAGCAAGGTTGATTTGCCTGATCCGGTTGCACCAGTGATAAAAACGATGCCTTCTTGAGGGGCTATCGCATCCAAAATATTTTGTGGTAAATGCATCGTTTCGAGTTTTGGTGGCGTGGTTGGAATCGTTCGCAACGTAATTTGTATCGCATCATGGCCTTCGACCAAGCAGGCTGTTGCATTGACACGATAGCGATAACGCAAGGCACGGTTGGGTCTAAATTCATAGTGGGTATCGATGTCTTTTCCTGAAAGCAGTTGAGTGGTCGCATTTGGACCATAAATGGAGTTGATCAAATCGCCAAGCTCGGTGTTAGAAAGACGACGGTTGGTTATTTTTATTAAGACCCCGTAGACTTCGGTATAAATGGGCTCATTGGTTTGAATGGTGATGTCCGATGCGCCCAGTCTTTCAGCATGCTCTAGCATTCTATCCATAAAAATAGGATTAAATCGTGTCGGTTCATCGGGCATTAAATTGATATGAGTTGATTCCAACCTATGTCTCCTTTGATACAGAGGGGCTCTCACAAAGACGGCACGATGTAGCCCCGATTAATTTTGGGTTCGAAAGGCTAACGGTTAATCGGTGCAATCACAGGTTGCCATGATTTATTTGTAATCGTGATTTTAGCAGACTTAATTCGCCTTTCCAGCGTTCTAAATTGTTCTAAAACATTCTCGTCTTTAGCGACAGCAGCGCGCCATTCACTGCTGTTTACATTTAGTGCAGGTAGGGCAGTAATGCGTAATACTCGATCATCAATGTGTATTTCACCGCCATCTCCGGTGACACCTAGGTCCGTATCGGATACATAAGGCGGGGAAACCATGTTCATGGCTAAGAGTTTGCGGTATAAGATCATTCCTACAAAATCTTCTTTTATCCGTGCGATACTTTCTTCTAAGATGGTATTGGCTTGTTCAACCCCATTTTTCCAGCCTTTATCGATATAAGTACACCATACAGCACGTTCTGATTTGGTTTTAGGTAACAGTGTGATGTTGGGTGGCTCAGGCTTTTTGTAATCCATCCATAAATATTGTCGCCAATTAGGGGGCGTGGTAATAAACCGAGCTTGCTTCGAAACTTTATACGTGCGGTCTGAAATTCGGATGGTCTGAGTGTCAGACAAATTTAAGGTATTGCGGCCCTCCAGTAATACGGGAGGCAGAACATTGTGTTCTAGAATGAGGGAATTAAAATCATAGATTGAATCAAGATGCCGAGCTTGTTGTACGAGCGATTCATTAATGTATTTTGCTCGCCAAGCCAGGGCAGATTGGGCTCCTAAACTTAGAGCCGTTTCTTTTAAGGCCATTTCCCTGATTTTTCCCATGGTGGGCATTCCACGCACCTGCGACCCGGTAGGGCTTGACATGGCGAGCAATCCTTCTAGAGAGCCGGTGTCTCCGGGCTGCCATTTTCCCGAGCCGGCACAGGCAGTCAGCTCTACAAGAATCATTAATAAAATAAGACGGTTAAGCGTAAATTTTGGCATAGCGCAATTCAACAACTTGACTGTTAGGATAAACATGAAGGAAGGCTTTTTTTCCGGCTTGATAGTCAATGTTACGCAGGATTTCAGCAAGGCTTTCGTCTTTGACATCAAGACTAATTAAAATGGGAATCGCGGGTGCTTTTCCAAGAACACGCAGGCGAAAATGAGCCGCCTTTGCTACCCGTGCTGTAATTTCCGCAATTGGCCCTGACCAATCGACGGAGGCACGTGCTTGTAAATTATAGGCGTTTGGTATGGTTAGCGTATTATCTTTGCGTGGCGGCGTAATAACCTTTTCGATGCGTGCCATTTGCATCATGGAATCACTGACGGAGTTTGCTGCTTCAGCGAGTTTAATGCTCGCATCATCGCTGGGGCGATTATAAGGCGGCTTTTTATAGGTGGCAGCACAGCCTGCAAGAAGCAGCGATGCAATAAATAATATTAGAAGCCGCTTGTTCATCTATCGTTAAGTCTCAATAATATCGATTCTTCTGATTGAAACAGGAGCCTGGCGCCTTGTCAAGCACTGCTTGAAAAGGGGCGAGGCTTTCTTTATATTTTTTGATACAGGCTATAAAAAACAAGCCCGGCTTTTTTTAATTTTATAAGTTGCCAAAGGGCTTCATCTAAATTTAATTCGTAGTCGGATTCCAAATAAACCAATCCTTGGTGTTTGAGTACCGGATAATGCGCAAGGATTTCCAGGCAGTCCGGCAAATAATTTTTCGCAAAAGGGGGATCTAGAAAGACAATATCAAAGGCATCGTTGGTTTCTTTTAAAAAAATGCTGGCGTCGATCTTTTTCAAGGTCAGTTTTGGCGAGTGGAACGAGGTCGCTTGTTGATAGAGAGCCATGAATGCATGGGGGTCTTTTTCAAGCAATGTGACGCTCAAAGCCCCCCGTGAAAACGCCTCGAATCCAAGCGCACCGCTACCGGCAAACGCATCAAGACAAAGAGCACCACGAATATCATGCATTAACCAATTAAAGAGAGTTTCACGCACACGAGAAGGAGTGGGTCGTAATCCGGGAAGATCAGGGAAGTGAAGTTTTTTTCCTTTATATTGCCCACCAATGATGCGAACCATTTGCTTCATTTTTTTCTCTCAATTGGGATGTCCCCATTCTTCAGGTGGAATGGGTATCCGTTTTTACTGGTTAGACAGCAGCGGCCCCACGGTTACTTGTAATAATTTTTTTGGGTTAATGTCTGCTTTAAATGCCGCCTTAACCTCCGCCGTCGATACCGCATTAATTCGTTCAACATAGGTTTTCAAAAAATCGTTCGGTAAATGATAGAATGTCATCCTTAATAGGACCTCAGCAATTTGCCGATTACTGGATAAAGAAATGGGAAAGTTGCCTGTTAAATAGTGTTTGGCTGCTTGCAACTCTGCTTCACTCGGTCCATTTTCAATGAATTTCGCCATGGTTTCTCGGGTAAGTTGTCCGGCTAAATTGGCTTGGTTATTTTTTGTCGATAAACTAATTAAAAAAGGTCCCCTGGCGAGCATGGGTGAAAATTGGCTATAAACGCCGTAGGTTAATCCCTTCTTCTCTCGCAATTCCTTGGCCAATTGTGAAACCATCGATCCTCCTCCAAGGATATAGTTACCCACTTGCAGAGGGAAAAAATGTTGATCGTGATGAGTCATTCCCAATTGTCCTAAGCGAATAGCGGTTTGTGAAGAAGGAAAGTTCACTTCAATGTCGACTGCTTCGTTGAGCATGGTGGGCATTGGAACGGTGGGCGCTGCTTTTCCGGTTGGTAATTCTTTAAAGAGACGCTCAGCTATTTGAACCGCAGTGGGTTTATCAATCGCCCCTACCAAGACAATCAAGGCGTTGTGGCTAACAAAGTACTGATGATAAAAATCGTTGATCTGTTCGATGGTTATTTGACTGACACTTTGCTGATCACCATTGACTGGGTGCGCATAGGGGTGGTTTTTGTAAAGTGCTTGAAAAAAACGTTGATTCGCTAGTTCATCCGGGGATTCTTGAGACTGTGTTATTGCCATTAATTGTTGATTTTTTTCTCGAAGAAAGGCCTCTTTTGTAAAATCAGGATGGGAAAGAATGGATGCAAACACGCCGATCGCTTTGTTTAAAGCGGTTTTTTCAGTGAGCGTTCTTAGTCTTAAGAGAGCCATGTCTTTGGTACTACCTCCTTCGTACTGCGCACCAGTTTCCGCTAATTTTTTGGCAATGGCATCACTGCTTAGACCGCTGTTACCCTGGTCTAGGAGGGTGGTCGTGAGCATACTTAATCCATAGTTTTTTTTATCAAAGGCGGAACCTGCCCTAAAAGCAATGCTGATATCGAGCATGGGCACATCCATGGCTTGATAAAATACAACTTCCGCCCCATTGCTAGTTTTCCAATGGAGAATACGGAATGAGGGATTGGCATCAGCTGCTGTGATATGAAGCAGGAGAGCAGATAAAAAGAGGAGACATTGTTTCATTGCTTATTCCCTGAAAGACGGTTTGGTATGAGAAGCGCTTGCGTTAAATGATTCTCTTGAAAATAACGACGGGCGGTTTTTTGTATTTGCAATGCCGTGATTTTATTAATTCGGTCGACATATTTTTCTGAGGTTTGCCAGCCGAGGTCAACTGTTTCTAGGAGACCAAGTTCCATGGCTTGACTAAAAATAGAGTCTCTTTCAAATGTTTTTTGTGCAATAATTTGTGTTTTAACGCGCTGCAGTTCTTTTTCATCGACGAGTTCATTTTTTAGCCGTTGTATTTCATTCAAGATCCCGTCTTTTAATGCCTTGATAGAGCCCGATCGGCTCGGTGATCCATAAATAACAAATTGGGTTTGGAAGCGGGCGTATAAGTTGTATAGCACCTCCAAATGACTAGCCACTTGTTTGTTGCCTATTAATTGCGATGTGAACCGGCTGCTATCGCCAGCACTAAGAATACCGGCAATCAATTCTAAGGCATAGGGAGCACTTGGATCGTTGTTCGAGGCCACTTTTACGGTGGGGACCGTATATCCCAGCAGTATCGTGGGGACTTCTGCTTCCGCATGGACGATCGTCGATTTTTGACCCAAGGCTTCGGGTTCTTGTTGCAGCTTGCGGGCGGGGATTGTTTTCTTTGGAATTTTTCCAAAATACTTTTTTGCCAGTTTTAAGACATCGCTGGACTGAACATCGCCAATCACGACGAGCGTTGCATTGTTTGGGGCGTAATAACGTTGATACCAGCGTTTGACATCACGGACTTGCATTTGCTGTAAATCACTCATCCATCCCACGACGGGGTGGTGGTAGGGCGCTGACAATTGGGCCGTTGCAAAAAAGCGTTCAAAGGTTAAGGACAACGGATTGTCATCGGTGCGCAGTCGCCGTTCTTCTTGTATTACTTTGATTTCTTTACTAAATTCTTCCTCACTTAAGCTCAAATGATGCATGCGATCCGCTTCTAATTTAAAACCAACAGCAAGATTGTTTGATGCCATTTTTTCATAAAAAGCGGTGTAGTCGTCACTGGTTAACGCATTTTCTTGTCCGCCAAGCGCAGCGATGATTTTGGAAAACAGCCCAGATGGGTATTTTTTTGTTCCTTTGAACATCATGTGTTCCATGACATGGGATATCCCGGTAATGCCACCTGGTTCATCTGCAGAGCCTACGTTATACCAAATCATCGAAACAACCACCGGCGCTCGATGGTCTTCCCTCACGAGTATTTTTAAGCCATTATCTAAGGTAAACTGGTTGGTCTCACAAAACGATTGGCAAGATAATAGAGTAAAAAAGAGAGCGATCACGGTACGCATGCCATCTCCAAATGAGAAAAAGGTGATAGAATTTCACATTTCAAAGGCTTTGTACACCTTAGGACTTTTTAAATGATAAAATGGTTTAAGCGAAATCAAGAAAAGGCAGCTCCAGAGAATGAACAGCAAGAGCACCTTCAGCCTTCTGCGGATGTTGAATTAATCGATGAAATAGAAGCAGAGACGCCGACTAGCCCTGCGAAATTAAATATTTTTTCACGTTTTAAACAAGGTTTAAGTAAAACACGGAAGCAATTGGGCGATGGTGTGGGCCAATTGTTGCTTGGAAAAAAACAAATTGATGCGGCATTATTAGATGAATTAGAGGGATTATTGGTTAGCGCCGATTTGGGCATCGATACCACTCATCTGGTCTTGGAGAGGCTCAAAGATGGCTTGGCCCGAAAGCAATTATCCGATGGCGATGCCGTATTGGCAGCCTTAAAAAATACATTACAAGAAATGCTCACACAAACCCATACGCCTTTAACGCTGATAACGCCGGAAGGCAACCCCTTTGTTATGCTCGTGGTTGGGGTAAATGGTGCGGGAAAAACCACGACCATTGGCAAGCTTGCCAAACAATATCAACAACAGGGAAAAAAAGTCATGCTCGCGGCCGGTGATACCTTTCGTGCGGCAGCTGTTGAGCAACTTGAGGTTTGGGGCGAGCGTAACCAAATTCCTGTGATTATGCAGCATACCGGGGCAGATAGTGCTTCGGTCATATTTGATGCCATCAAGGCGGCCAAGGCCCGAGGTGTTGACGTTTTAATAGCGGACACGGCAGGTCGTTTACATACCCAAAGTAATTTAATGGAAGAGCTTAAAAAAGTGAAACGGGTCATTCAAAAAATTGATGAGCATGCTCCTCATGAAATCATGCTGGTTTTAGATGCGAGTATTGGTCAAAATGCATTGAATCAAGCACGGCAATTTCATGAGGCGATCGGTTTAACCGGAATAACCATGACCAAATTGGATGGAACAGCAAAGGGTGGCATATTGTTTGCCATTGCTGATAAATTAGGAATACCCTTTCGTTATGTTGGGGTGGGTGAAGGTATCGATGATTTACGACCTTTTGACGCAGCGCAATTCGTGAGTGCTATTTTCAATGATGATCACTTTTAATCAAGTTAGTAAACGCTATTCTGATGGCTTTGCCGCGCTTAATCAGGTTGATTTTTCCTTGGAGAGTGGCGAAATGGCTTTTCTTACCGGCCATTCGGGTGCAGGCAAAAGCACGTTTCTCAAACTGGTTGCCATGCTTGAGCAGCCAACATCTGGTCAGATAGTGGTCAATGGGGTGCATTTAAATCATCTTAAAAAATCGAATGCTTCAAGTTTTCGTTCGCAACTGGGTATTACTCTTCAATCCCCTCATTTATTAAATGATCGTACCGTTTTTGAAAATGTTGCCCTACCTTTGAGAATAAAAGGGGCCTCTTCTCAAATGATTACAAAACGAGCTTCTGCGGCACTGGATATGGTGGGATTATTAAATAAAGAAAAATCGTTGCCACTTTACTTGTCTGCGGGAGAGCAACAACGAGTCGGTATCGCACGGGCAATCGTTCATAAGCCAGCATTGTTATTAGCAGATGAGCCCACAGGAAATCTTGATCCTGCATTGTCTTTAGAGGTGATGAAACTTTTTGAGCAATTAAACCAGGCAGGGGTTGCCGTATTAATCGCCACCCACGATTTGCCACTCATTGCTGGGATGAGACATCGGATTTTTATGTTAAAGGAAGGACGATTATGTTAAGTGCTATGCGAGTGTGGGTGGATCGACATTTTCAGGCCGCAGCGAATGGATTGGCATATTTTTGTCGGAAACCAATCTCTACGTTAATGACCGTGCTCGTGATTGCCATGGCCTTGGTTCTTCCGGCATTATTTTGGGTGGTGACAGATAATCTAAAACAATGGTCAGTAGGCAAACAAGAGGGAGGGCATATTGTCCTTTATTTAAAAACGCCACTATCTTCTACTGATGAGGCCTCTTTGTTGGCGCGCGTGCGCTCAACCAAAGGCGTGGCGGAAGCTACTTTAAAAACATCGGAGGAAGGGCTTAAAGAATTACAACGTCAAGAAGGTATGCAAGATGTCATGCGCTATTTATCTGAAAATCCTCTGCCTGCTGTTATTGATGTCACTCCAAGCGCCAATACAAATAGTGCTGAAAAGGCTCAACAGCTTTATACAACGCTTAAATCATATCCCGCAGTGGAGGAAGCAAAACTTGATTTTGAGTGGATAAGTCGGGTTCAAGCCATGCTTGTTTTTTTAGCGAAACTGGCGCAAGGGTTGCTGGTATTATTATCAGCAGCGGTGGTACTAATCATAGGGAACACGCTACGTTTGGTGGTGCATCATCGTTATGAGGAAATTCAGGTGTTAAAGCTGATTGGCGCAAACGATGCGTTTATTCTACGCCCTTTTTTGTACATTGGTATTTGGTATGGCTTGGCCGGCGCAATTATGGCCATTTTTTTAGTGAATGCTTTTATCTTTAGTTTGTCTGCTGTTGTTGATAAATTAGCCAATGTTTATCAAATGCATTACTCACTCTGTTGGCTATCTCCTAACCAGATACTAGCCGTTCTTGGCCTAGCCATGTTGCTAGGGTTGCTGGGTGCGTTTTTGTCGGTAAAAAGACAGTTGGTCGCGATGGAGCCCTTTCTGTAACTAGGTTGTCTGAATGCGGTCGGTCGACAACAGGTTCCTGTTGCCTCATAAATAAATGTTACCGAGGGACCTATTCGTTGCCTCATAATTCATGTTACCGAACAGAGACGTTTATTAACAAAATATCCTCTCCAAATATCCTAGCGGGGTGAAGGGGCCGGCAATGAGGTCCCTTCGATATTATATCCTCACGGTCATCGCCGTCCTCGGCTGTTCCGTATATTATGTATAGCATATTTTTTTACCATTATTTCTATTTATTAGTCTGAATATGCGATCAACCTTCTTTTTTATGATATTTTTTAACTCAAATGGATTGATGCTGTTACAAACCTTGGTTAATTCTTTTTTCTTCTCTTCAGTAACATGTTCCGACTTCATTAAACGCTGGTATGGAGTTGCTGGTTTATCATGTTTTTTAATTATCTTAGACTCAACTCGTTGTTTCTCAGTAAGTTTCGTATTGGGTAAAAAATAGTTATTCATTTGTGACATTTCATTTTTATAGAGGTCATTCATCAACTCAACTACAGCCTGATTACTAAACCGTTCATATCCAAATAATTGTCGAACATGGGTCCAGTTTTTTTGTTCAACATGCGCATTATCGTCACTATGGTAAGGCCTGGAGCGAGTAAATTGAATCTTTTTTGGCCTTTTTTCATTCGTGAAATACCGTATCAAATGCCAATTCAGAAACTCACTCCCGTTGTCCGAGTCAAACCCTAAAATATCAAAGGGAAGGCTGGTTTCAATATCACTGACTTGATTTAATACCCCTATAGCTCCTTTATTCCATACAGCCCTATTTTCGGTCCATCCAGAGTATATATCAGTCATTGTAAGACTCCATGCAAAACTACCTTCTAACGATGTTCCACAATGCGCAACAGTATCCGCCTCTAAAAAGCCAGGTATTGTTTCATCCCATTGATCTGTTTTAATAGGAATATGTTTTTTTAGTATCTTGCCTGGTTTTGTGCCGCTTAATCCCCGGCCGCATTTAACCCGTGAGGTTGCTAATAACCGATCGATCGTTGATGCACTCATCCTCAATAATCCTTGATAGATAGAAGGGGCTAGTTCCTCATATTCTTCAGAATAATATGGCAACCAAAGAGGTAAGGCCATTTTTAAACGTTTGCCGCATAATTGATCAGTCGATAGCCAAATATTTTTTAATGGCTCTAAGTAAAGTTTATCCGGGTATTTTTCTGGTCGACCACGTGTTTCTTTAGGGCGCTGGCGACGCTTTTTTCTTTTATTTAAAAGCCGTATCGCATGTTTTTTATGATAACCACTCGCAGCACATAGCTCATCTAGTAATTCACCTTTTTGGCGTCTATTAGCAGATTTGTAACGTTCAAGCATGTTGTCCAAATAAAGATCCATCGAAAGCTTCCCCATATCAATGTCCCTTTTATTTCTTCGGTAACATTATTTATGAGGCAACGAATCAAATTTTTCCTATTTTGGGTAACATTTATTTTGAAGCAACTCGGGGGCCTGGATTTTGTTGATGTTTATTATGATACCTTGTATAATAAGAACCCAATAAAATAGTTAAAATTGAAAGGGTTAGCATGAGTCTTCAGCGCTTCCATGAGGCACAAACAACAAATAATAGCTTTGAAACCGCCCGTAAGGAAATACAGGACGGGAGAAAAAGGTCTCATTGGATTTGGTATATTTTCCCTCAATTAAGGAGTTCATGGACTATCAGTGATACTGCTAAAAAATATGCCATTGCTGATTTCGAAGAGGCCCTTGCTTTCTTTAACGATACGACTTTATTTGAACGCTATCAAATCATGGTAGGCCTTGTTTTACAGCAGCTAAATACCCCAGGAGCGCGCGTTGTTGTCCTGATGGGTAGTAAAGTCGATGCTGAAAAACTTGCTTCTAGTTTAACTCTTTTTGAAGCCGTTAGTGCTCGCTTGAGCCAATCTGCAACGGATGACAAATTTGTTGTTTTTAAAGGTCTCTGTGACGCTATTTTTAAAGTGATTGAGCCTCAAGGCTTTGGTCGTTGCAAAAACACTCTTGAAAAAATCAACGGCTCCCAACCAGTAAGAGCCAAGGTTCCCTCAACTCCTACTCAAGCATTACCCCCTAAAGAAATAACTCCAAAAAAACCTGAAAATGACCTAAAAAATAAAACGATAACGATCTTAGAATCATATATTTTAATGCGATCACAGGAGCCTGCTTGCTGGTATCAAGGGCTATTTAAGGGCTATAGCAAGGCTGCAAAATTAGCTGCCGCCCGCTCGTTTTTATCGGATCTTGGCGTTATTCAAAAGGACAACAAGTGCGTCATGACTTCCGATAAATATCTCCGAGTGATAAGCCAAGGTCGGTTAGGCATCCTGTTGAAAAATATTGCAAAAGATCCCGTTTATTTCCTTCAAAATAAAACAGTTGGCGGATTAGTAGAAAGCCTGGTGGGCAAAACCAGTATTTATACCCATTCTGCCTGAAAAATCAGTATCTTCAGGTAGTAGGATCTGTTTGAATTAACCTCGCTGTCTGACCATCAGAATAGCGTCTATTAGCGCCCCGACTTCTAATTGTTGAACCCTGGCTTTGAGCGTATCTACGGTATCCTCTTTGAATACAGGACATTTTTTCTGAACCAGGATGGGCCCTGCATCAACGGCTTCTGTGACAAAATGAACGGTACACCCGGTCTCCGTTTGTTCGTCGTTTAATACCGCCTGGTGCACGGCTTTATCCATGGCGTTTGCGTAAGCGGGAAGCAAAGAAGGATGGACGTTGATGATTTGATGTTGCCACTGAGTCACAAAGGGTTTTGATAGAATACGCATATACCCAATCAATACAATCAACTCAATGGAATAGCTTGCTATTTTTTCAGATAATTTTTCATCAAAGGCTTCACGAGAAAGCCCTGAGGGGTCAACAAAAAAAGCGGGGATGTGGTGGGCTCTTGCACGCTCAAGAATCATAGCCTGGGGTTTGTCACTTAACACCAACTCGATGGTTGCCGCTAATTTTTTTTGTGAAATGGCCTCGATGAGACCGAGCAAGTTAGAGCCTCTGGTTGAACCTAAAATAGCTAGTCGCAGCGGTGTCATGAGCGGCCCTGTTTCTTCCGGCGCAGGTCTTGCATCATTTTGACCCGTGAGTGGATTAGATCATCTCTGCCAATATCTTCTCTATGAAATAAAGGACCTTGAATCCGATTGATGTCTTCTTCAGCGGCTTTTTCAGCAGCCATCAGTGTTGGAGCAATACCAACCACGGCAACCGCTCTTGACCCTGTTGCATACAAGATGCCATTTTTCTCATTGACGGCCGCAAAATATAAGGCCTCTTTGTTTTGGACGCCCGATACATCGATTGGAACATTGGTTACTGGATTATCAGGATATCCCAGTGGCACAGCATATTTACAGACCGTGGCTAATGTTTTAAATTGCACCAGTTCTTTTTGCAATGATCCTGACGTGATGGCCACACAAATATCAACGAAGTCACTGTCTAATACTGAAAGAATATTCATGGCCTCGGGATCACCAAACCGAGCGTTATATTCAATCAAGGATACGCCTTGGCGAGTGGCAATAAAACTCCCATACAAAATTCCATGATAAGGTGCCTGACAAACATCCGCCAAGGCGTCTATTACGGCTTGATTGATCTGCCCGGCATCATCGATATCTTTTTCAGTAACGAAAGGTAATCGGTGGTCACTTAAAGAATAACTTCCCATGCCGCCAGTGTTTGGCCCTTTATCGCCGACAAACGCACGCTTGTTGTCTTGAACCAATGGCATCGGTACTAATCGTTTGCCATCACAAAAACAAAGCATGGAAAATTCTTGGCCGATTAGTTTTTCTTCAACGACAAAGGCATGTCCTGATTGATGCAGCAGTTGGCAAAATTGATAGGCCTCTTTGATAGAGTGTAAATGATCGCCCGCGACTTTAACGCCTTTGCCACCCATTAAACCATCGGCTTTAATCACATAGCCGCCCTCGCCTAAGGCGTTTAAAAAGTCGAGTACTCCGGTTAATTGGTGAAACGTTTTAAAGCGTGGCGATCCTGGAATGGCATGCGTTTTAAATAATTCACGGGTAAATGATTTGCTTGTTTCAATCCGTGCCAGTGCTTTTTTGGGGCCAACCGTTGCGATGCCTGCTTTTTCTAATGCATCAGCCAAGCCCTGTTCAAGTGGTGCCTCGGGCCCAATAATCGCAAGTTCAATGGACCATGAAGCAATCGATGCTAAAACCTGTGGCACGGATTGAATGTCTCCTTGCCAATAGTCCTCTGTTAAAAGAGCAATGCCTGGATTTTTAGTGGTTCCACAACAAAACAGGGTGGGATTTTTAGGGGAGGCGGCCAGTGCCTTTGCAATCGCATGTTCTCTCGCACCAGAGCCGACAATTAAAATTCTCATAAGGGATCATCTTCTGTGTGTAGATGCCGTTCTTTTTCTAAACGGGCCATTTTTTCTTCATCAATATTGCCAGTGATGTAGTTGCCATTCAAACAAGCCATACAGGGAGTTTTGATTTGGTGATTGCCTTTGCGAGTGACGGCTTCTATCAAATTATCCTGGTTCAGATAGATTAACAAATCAACATTTAAATAGCGTCTAATTTGTTCTTCCGTGTTTCCTGCAGCGATAAGCTCTCGTCGTGAAGGAATATCAATGCCATAAAAACAAGGATCGATAATAGGTGGACAAGCCGAAGCGAAATAGACCTTGGTGGCATCAAATTCACGAATCATTTTAACAATTTCACGGCTTGTGGTGCCACGTACAATGCTGTCATCAAGAATGAGTACGTCCTTGTTTTTAATTTCTGTTTCTTGGGGCGTTAATTTGTAACGGACGTGCCGACTTCGCTCTTTACCATCAGGCATGATGAAGGTGCGTCCAATGAAAGGATTTTTATACAAGCCTTCCGAGTAGCGAACACCAATGGCGTGAGCAAAGGATAATGCCGCGGTGTTTGAGGTAAAGGGGGCGGGGATGACAATGTCTGGGAGTGTGTTTGGATAGCGTTGAAGCCACTGTTGCGCCAAATTTTGCCCCATGCGTAAGCGCGAACGGTAAACGCTAACCCCATTCAGCATGGAGTCAGGTCTTGCAAAATAGACGTATTCAAAAATACAGGGTGTAAATTGTTTTTTATCGATGCGTTGACGAAACAGCTTGCCTTCTAAATCGATAAAAATGACCTCTCCAGGCAACACATCGCCCAAAGAGGTAAATCCTAGGGCGTAAAACATGGTCGTTTCTGAGGCAATGATATAGTCTTTGCGACCATCGCTTAATAGGCGCTCCCCTATGACTAATGGGCGGATGCCGTGTGGATCACGAAACGCTAAAAGACCCTGGCCTTGAATAACACTAACCACTGAATAAGATCCTTCTGCGTCATTAAAGAGTGTTTTTAAGGCATCGCAGAGCTTGGCAAAAAAGTCCAAGGGGTCCTCTTTTTTTAAAGGACTATTTTCAAGGTGGCGGCCAAGCAATCGAAGTAGGACTTCAGAATCGCTTGAAGGCGTCGGTTGGAGTTGATATCGTTTCGCCAGCGCTTTGTAATTGATTATGTTGCCGTTGTGGGCAAGCGCCATCGGGAATGGATGGTCAATGGTTGTCGGTTGAACTTCAGCGAGCGTGTTCCCACCAGCGGTAGGGTAGCGTGTATGTCCAAGGCCAATGCAACCTTCTAATTCAGCCAAGTCATGGCCATTAAAAACTTCTTTGACCAATCCCAAACCACGTTTCACATGAAACATTGTTGAGGAGGTGAGTATGCCCGCAGCATCTTGGCCACGATGTTGAAGATGAATTAAGCCGTCATAAAGTTCTTCAGCAACACGTTGGTGGCTGTATAGACCAACTACTCCGCACATGAATGATTATCCTTATCAATGATTAAATGGGCACAGCGCTCAATTTGCTCTAAAACAGAGGCATTTTTTTCGGGAAAATCAAAGGCATGTCCTGTGATTCTTTCATACAACTCAATATAACGTGAAGCTAATGTGATGATCAGTGCGTTGGGGGCTTTCGGTAATATTTTATCTTGATAGGGATTGCAATGGTCAATAAACCACAAACGCAAAAATTCTTTATCAATGTTGATGGGTTCTTCTCCGTTATCAAATTGGTGTTGATAACGGTCTGATAACCAATAACGGCTTGAATCTGGGGTATGAAGTTCATCGACTAAAACGATGCGTCCTTCGCTGTCACGTCCCATCTCGTATTTGGTATCTACTAAAATTAACCCTTGTTGTTTGGCAACGTTAGTTCCGAATTCAAATAATTGCAACGCTGCTTTTGACGTGAGTTCCCATTCTTCTTCGGTTAATAATTTTAAAGAGAGGATTTCATCGGCACTGATGGGTCTATCGGAGAGCTCCTCTTTCGTGGAGGGTGTTAAAAGAGCATGGGGTAGTTTTTGATTTTTACGTAGGCCTTCAGGAAAATGATGGCCACAATAATTGCGAACTCCTTGTTGATACTGCGTCCACAGCGATGTTTTTGTGCTGCCGGTGATGTACGCTCTGACTACAAATTCGATTGGAAACACCGTGCATTTTTTTGCAAGCATTAGGTTTGGGTGAGGGAGGCGAAGGAGGTGGTTTGGAATAATGTTTGCTGTTTTTTCAAACCACCATGCACTGATTAAATTCAGCACTTGTCCTTTAAAAGGGACGGCGGCTAATACTCTATCAAAGGCGCTTTGTCTGTCGGTGGTGACCAACAACAGTTCGTTGCCTAAGTCATACGTATCGCGTACCTTGCCACGGTATTTTGTTCCCAGACCCAAATTGGTTTCTGTTAAACAAGTCGTCATGGCGGCTTCGATGTGCTTTTTGTAATCAGACATAGGCAAAGCACTGATGTGAGGCGGGGTTAAACAACACTCGCGTATGAAGCACTTCCTGCACTAGATGCGCTAGTGTTTCTTGATCGGCACTATGATTCAGGCTTATCTGCCATAGAATCCCGTGACGAATGGTTTCTATGCCATCCATTGAAAATCGTTTTTTAAGTTCCTGGTGTTGATGCAGACCCAATAAATTGCCGTCTTTGGGTCGAATCAAAAAGGATTGTTGGTGTTGGTCGAGGTTTTTTTTCACAATGAATTCTTTGCGGGAGTTATATAATAAGCCACTGTTTTTTATTTTCTCGAAGGTGGCTAGCGAATCGCTGAGAATTTCCCAATGCACCTGTCGTTTAATGGAGGCGTGAATCCCTTTTTGTCGTAACACATTTTCAACGGAAAGCGCGTGATTATCGGTGATAATGAGTTCTATCACTAATTCGTTTGCCCCCGGAGCGAGGATATAGGGCTCAATGGTGTATTTTTGAGGTTCATGAGCCAGTGGTGTAAACGGCGGTTTTTTGCCGCTGGCAATGAAGTCGCGCATGGATAAAAAAATCGCATCGCCATGGGTTGATCGTTCAGGATGAGGCATGATGGCAAGGACATTGCCGGCCTTATTGGCAAGCGCTGCAATATTGTGAACGGAACCATTGGGATTGATAGGAAATTCATCGATGACCTGTCCTTCATGATCGCAATAATTAAATACGGCCAAGCCTTCTGCTTCAATTTCATTTAATAGGGATTTTGGGATAACAAACCGTCCTTCGGCATGAGCCAGCGGAATGTGCATAAGACTATTATTTTTTAGATGGGTGGTGAACGCGTTGGGTTTAACCCGTGGGTTTGGTTTTAAGTTAATCCAGGCATTATAATACCCAGTGCCTAATACGTTGCCAGAGGAAAGGCGTTGATTATCCGTTAATGCCAAGTCTTGTGCGTAGTTTTTTAATCCAGGCACGAGTCCTGCTTCGACTAAAATTTGTGCCCCATTACAAATGCCGAGCACGGGTTTCCCCAATTCACTTTGTGTCTTGATGATGTCAATGACCGGATCAAGTGCCGCAATCGCACCAGCACGTGATCTATCTTCATAGGAAAAACCACCGACGATCACATAACCATCGCAGGCCATTAATTTTTCATGGGATTCATTCCATAAAAATTCAACCGGGGTCATCCCTGCGCGCTTCACTGCAAGTCCTGTTTCTCGTTCACAATTGGAGCCTGGGAACTGGATAATGGCTATTTGCATCTTAGCGTATCCTCACTTCTTGTGTTTCAGAGGAAATAACGCGCCCAATGGCTTGAATGTTAAATTTTTTAAAGGAGGCCATATGGTCGTATAATCGAGGCACTTCGTTTTCATTAAGAATGATAACCAATCCGATGCCCATGTTAAACGTTCGGAACAAATCCTCGGTAGAAAGATGCCCTATTTGTTGCATCATATTAAACACAGGGGGAATCATCCAGCTGCCTGTTCTTATTTCAACCCCCAAGCCTTGGGGCAAGACTCTGGGGATATTTTCTAAAAATCCACCACCGGTAATGTGAGCCATGCCTTTGATGTCTACCTTATTTTTTAAAAGATGCAAAATGGGTTTGGTGTAATTTAAATGGGGTGTTAACAAGACCTCACCGATCGTCTGTTGTAATTCATCGTGGTAAGTGTCGATGTTATAGGATGCAACGTCAAAGAATAGTTTGCGAGCCAGTGAATATCCATTGGTGTGCAACCCACTCGAGTTGATGCCCAACACCACATCGCCTTTGACGATCGACTGGCCTAAAATCACCTTTTCCTTTTCAACAACGCCGGTGACAACAGCCACCACATCATGTTCTCCTTGGCGATATGTCCCGGGCATTTCAGCCGTTTCCCCACCAACAAGGGAAATGTCATTCTCAACACAAGCCTCTGCCATCCCTATGACTATTTGTTCAATGACATCGGGATCTAGTTTTTCACTGGCAATATAATCCAGGAGCGTTAGCGGTTTAGCGCCAAGTACAACGATATCATTGGCGGTGGCACTGACAACATCAATGCCGATGGTGTCGAATTGATTCATCATCTGCGCAATCATGGTTTTGGTGCCGACCCCATCGATGCTTTGCACCAAGACGGGGTGGGTGTATTCGGTTAATAATTGTTTTAAATCATACAGGGAGCCAAAACTGCCAATGTCGGTGAGCACCTGAGGAGAAAAGGTTTTTCCAACAACGCGTTTAATGCGTCTTACGGCCTCATTGCCAGCATGGATATCAACGCCTGCCTTTTTATAATCAATCCTACTCACCATTATTTCTCCAAAAGACCATTTTCCCAGGCGATAGCCGCGTCATGCACCGCAAGATCAATGACGTTTTGCATGACCAGTGTTGGTTTTAATGTGGTCTTACCTATCACCCAAAAAGGAACATCGCGATCATTTAAAACCGCTTCAAGGGCAGGCAACTGTTTTTTTGCAACTTCTAATACAAATCCACCGCTTTCAGAAAAAAGCGCGGTTGTCTCTGAAAGGTCTGTTGGCAGGTGGACGTCCACACCTATTTTATGTTTAAAACTCATTTTGGCCAGTGCAGTGGCTGCACCACCCAACGAAATATCAAGGGCGGATAATACAAGCCCTTGTTGGATGGCATCACTCACCGCATGGATTTCAGCAGCAATGGTTGCAAGACATGGTTTTGGTAAATTAGAGCCCAATTCATTGTGTCGTTGATGATAAACACTTCCCCCGCATTCATCCTTGCGTTTCCCAATCAATAACAAGAGGGAATCGCATTCTTTGAAATGGGGGGTTGTTGCAAAAGCAGCATCAGGCATCGATCCTAAACAGCTAATCATTGGGCTAGGCGGAATAGCCGCGTTGATTGATTCATTGTACAACGAGACGTTCCCTGCGATGATCGGCAATGACGCATCAGGATAATCTTTAAGTCCAATGGCTTTGCACGCATCAATGATCCCACGAACGGCCTCAGTAAATGACCACATTTGTTCTTTTTTTTCAGGGTTTCCAAAGCACAAACAATCGGTAATGGCTTGTGGGGTTGCGCCAGTAGCCGCAACTTTGCGCGCAGATTCCACCACGGCATTGACAGCACCCCAATACGCGTCAATTTTATTATAGCGGGGGTTTTGTGCGAGCGATAAGGCGACGCCAACGTTCTGAATTTCTTTGGGGTATTTTTCTTCATTAAAGGGCAGCAATACTCCCGCTTCCGCTTCACCTCGTTCAATCAACGTTCGTCCTTGCACTTGTTTGTCGTAGTTTTCAAAGATGGGTTTTCGGCTAGCAATGTTTTCATGCGAGAGGAGTTGAAGGAGGGTTTGATTGTAGTCTGATATGGTGATGGTGGGTTCTTGAAAGGAGTGAGTCGAGGGTTTTGTTGGTCGGTCATAGACAATTCCGCGGGTAATGTCAGACGCTTTGGCATTCACCAAGGTTTCTCCGTTGGCATGGACCAGGTATTGACCATCCGTGCTCACCCTGCCAATGACTGTTGCAGAGGCACCATGCGAAATCTCTGGTAGGGAAAACTGTTCGTTGTAGTGGGTTAGGATCATCAGGGCAAGTTCTGGGGGCACGACCCACATAAAGCGCTCTTGAGTTTCAGAACAAAGGATGACGTGGTCGTTTAAATCAGCCATACCTCTGGGGACAAGGTCTAAATCAATGATGGCACCATACCCTGCCGCATCAGCTAATTCTACAGTGGCGCAAGCAATACCGCCTGCCCCCAAATCTTTAAAGCCGACTTTATTAATACAGTTTAATTTTTTAAGTTTTTCAAACAAGCATTGATTGGCTTTTAGGAGATGTCGTTTTAAAAAGGCATTTGGCTCTTGGACAGCCCCTTTATTTTGTTCTTGTTGTTCCTCACCAAGCGTGGCAGACGCAAAACTCGCTCCGCCAAAACCACTATTATCCGTTGCTTTTCCAACCAGGATATAGACGTAATGTTCCGCATTTTTGGGGGCATAAGAATGAATTACCCCATCTTCCCGCACCACGCCAAGTGTCACGACTGTGACTAAGCAATTGTCATTGTAAGCCTCATCAAAATATAAGTCTCCCGCCAAATTCGGTACGCCAATCGGGTTGCCATAACCACTAATGCCGGCGACCACGCCCTCTTTAATCCAATTGGTTTTTTGCCGATGAATATCCCCAAAGCGCAATCCATCAGCGATGGCAATGACTTCAGCCCCCATGCAGCTGACATCACGAACATTTCCCCCAACCCCGGTAGCTGCCCCCTCGTAGGGAACCACTTGAGAGGGATGATTATGCGATTCATGACTCATGACTATCCCATACCGATTCCCTTCCTTGTCTGTGGCAACCGCCACAATACCGGCATCTTCTTTTGCCCCCAAGATAACGTTTGGTCCGTCCGTCACCATGGTCTTGATGTATTTTCTAGTACTTTTATAAGAACAATGCTCCGAGCCTTGAATAGACCAGAGGACGCATTCCGCCAGGGTGGGTGGGCGTTTTAAAAGGGTGTTTTGGATGGTTAAGGCGTCATCTGTTGTTAATGAGAGTTGGTGGGCTTTTAATAGGTCCTGAATGGCTTCGGGATCAAGGCCAACAAAATCAAGCACTAAATTGGCATGCTTTGTCATTATCTTCTCGTGAGCGTTTCGAGTTCATGAAAATGCTATCATATAAAAAAAACCAATGCTTGCTTTTTTTAGCGCGAAAAATTTTGAACAAAACTCAAGTTAATGCTACTCTGTTCGAGCGACCCATCGTTTTTCTAGGTTTAATTAAACTGGGCGCTTATTTATATATACAGGAATCTTTTTATCATGGGTATAAAAAACATTGTTCATGCACTAAAGCGCCTTTTTACGTGCAAATCTTCTTCAGGACAACTATCGGGAACTATAAAATTCTTTGATAGGAAGAAACGCTTTGGATTTATCATTTCGGGAACAAACGAATACTTCTTTCATGCTGCGGCAACGAATCCTCGGGATTTTAAATTGTTACAAGACGGGGCTCAAGTCAAGTTTCAGCTCGTACAAGGAAAAAAAGGTCCTCAAGCGGATCAGGTGGAAGTGATCTAGTTAAAATTCACCGGAAAGTCTCTAGTTTAACCCCCTTGGCACCAATGCTATTTCACGATAGGATAATCTTTTTTTTGCAAAGGGTCCGTTAAATGAAACAAAAAATCGTCTCTACTACGCCATTGGTGCAGGAGCAATTGATGGAGTTAAGCGCTTATCTTAACTCGCGTATTCTCGGTCAAAAAAACTTAATTTCTCGCCTCTTAATTGCCTTGTTGGCAGATGGTCATTTATTGGTCGAAGGCGCGCCCGGATTAGCAAAGACTCGAGCCGTAAAGGAATTGGCAATGGGTGTAGAGGGGCATTTTCATCGGATCCAATTTACACCCGATTTGCTGCCTGGGGATTTAACAGGGACGGATGTCTATCATCCCGAGGATGGGTCGTTTGTTTTTCTGCCAGGGCCTATTTTTCATCATATGGTATTGGCAGATGAAATCAATCGCGCGCCAGCAAAAGTGCAATCCGCGTTGCTTGAAGCGATGGCCGAGCGTCAGGTGACCATCGGCGGAAAAACCTATCCGTTACCCGAATTATTTTTAGTGATGGCGACCCAAAATCCGATTGAACAAGAAGGGACTTATCCTCTCCCCGAAGCACAACTCGACAGATTTCTGATGTACGTGAAAATCGGCTATCCCGACAAGGACATCGAGCACGATATCTTGTTGTTGGCTCGTAAAGAAGCCTCCGATAGGCTGGTCTTTGGTGCGGATAAAAAGCCAGCGGATGTCCCATTGACCCCTTTAGCGCAAACCACTTTGTTTGACGCGCGGCAACAGGTCTTAAACGTTCATACGAGCGACGCCTTGGCACATTATTTAGTGCAGTTGGTGGTCGCCACACGAAACCCGGCGCTATACAGCAAGGATTTGGCTCGTTGGTTGCGTTATGGGGCAAGTCCTCGGGCCACCATTGCCTTGGATAGATGTTCTAAAGCGCATGCCTGGCTCGCAGGTCGGGATTTTGTGACCCCTGAGGATATTCATGTGATTGCCCATGATGTGTTGCGACATCGCGTATTATTAACCTACGAGGCAGAAGCCGAGGGTGTCAGTAGCGATGATTTCCTGGATGAGTTACTTCGTCTGGTTGCTTTGCCATGACGAATGGTGTCACCGTAGAGCTTAAAGAATTAATTGCTCTGCAACGTTATGTACAAAAAGGACGTTCTCAACCCAACGGGTTTTGTTCGACGTCCGGGCGTCATCTTTCCAAATTACGTGGTCGGGGAATGGATTTTGCTGAAGTGCGTAATTATCAAGCGGGTGATGAAATTAGACATATGGAATGGCGCATTACCGCTCGAACCGGCAGACCACACATCAAACTTTATCAAGAAGAGCGAGAGCAGCCGGTGGTGATCTTGGTGGACTTTAGCTCATCGATGTTTTTTGGCACAAGGATGGCGTTTAAATCCGTTGTTGCTGCACGTCTAGCCGCTTTGTTGGCATGGACGGTGATGAAGCAAGGCGACAAGGTCGGGGGGTTATTATTTTCTAAAGACGGCCATAATGAATTTACTCCACGGAGTCGAGAAATAGGTGTGCTGCCTTTATTGGCAGGGCTCAGTGGGTATGCCAACGTTTACAATGAAAAAACCATAGATACTACAGATGAAAAGAAAGCCCTTCGTTATGCTCTTCAGCGGGTAAGGCGGGTTCTGAGGCCTGGGAGTACCTTGGTTTTAATCAGTGATTTTTATAACCTGGATGAAGAGGTTGAAAAACACTTGAGTCGCTTGATGAATCATAATAATATTTTGGCCTATCACATCTGTGATGCTTTAGAGCTCGCACCACCAAAACCGCGCCCTTATGCCATTACGGATGGTCAAAAATCTATTTTATTGGATACCAGCGTGAGTGCAGTGAATAAGGCTTATCAACGCTATTGTGAAACGCGGATGCGATCGATAGAGCAGCAATTAGAGCAGTTGCATATTCGCCATGTAAAAGTGACGACCGATGCTGATTTACCCCTGATCGTTCGCCAAAGTTTTCCAAAAAAGGTTCCTTATGCCTAGTATCAAACCCGATGAATTGGCGAATCTTAGAGACGTGCATTTACCAGCCCCTATTGGTTATTGGCCGTGGGCGTATGGATGGACCATCACCGGATTTTTGTTATTGATAGCGGTCGTGGTATTATTTTTTTTCTTGAAACGCCACTATTTAAATACCCGTGCAAAGCGTCAGGCACTTAAACTGTTGAAAACCTATCAGCAACAATATGCGGCAGCAACGAATACCCAGGTAACGGCGGCTCGGATATCTGAGTTGCTCAAGCGCGTGGCATTGGCCTATTTTCCGAGACGTCGTGTCGCCAGTTTGCAGGGTGAACAATGGCTTTTGTTTTTGAATGAAACGGGCAGAGGGGTTGATTTTACAACCGTCAGTGAAGAACTCTTGTCTCTTCCGTACCAACCATCAAAAACCCATGATTTAAAAGCGTTATTTGATCTCTCTCGTCAGTGGATAAGTCAACGGAGTGGTGCATGTTTGAATTAGCGACGCCCTTTGTTTTGTTTTTATTGCCGCTGCCTTTTATGATTTGGTTTTGGGTACCAAGGGCAACAGAGCAATTACCGGTTGCCTTAAAAATTCCATTTTTTAAGGAGGCGGCACATTTTATCGATGGTCAAAAGCGACGCATGGGAAACCGCGGCAAGATACGGTTGCTTTTTATTATCTGGTCCTTGGTCTTGCTCGCTTTAGCGGGGCCACGTTTTGTGGGTGAGCCACAACCCTTGGTTCGTGAAGGGTATAACATCATGATGGCGTTGGATATTTCTGGAAGTATGGAGTTGCAAGACATGGTGCTTCATGGCCGCCCCGCTACCCGATTAGCCGTTGTTAAACGTGCCGCGGAGCAATTTGTACGAGATAGAGTCGGGGATAAAATTGGTTTGATTTTGTTTGGCAGCAGGGCGTATTTACTAACCCCACTGACCTATGACCGGCAAAGCATTTTGAGTCGGCTAGAGGATACAACGGTTGGTTTGGCAGGCAAAACAACGTCAATAGGCGATGCCTTAGGACTAGCCATTAAACGTTTAGAACAGGTTCCTAAGACGGGACGAGTGATTATTTTATTGACCGATGGCGTCAATAATTCAGGGGTATTGGAGCCTTTGAAAGCCTCTGAGTTTGCTCGTGAAGAGGGCATTAAAATCTATACCATAGGCTTAGGCAGTGAAGATGACCCACGATATGCGAGCCCATTGTTTTTAAATATGGCGATGACGGCTGAATTGGACGAGGGAACGTTGAAAGAGGTTGCAAGAATAACTGGGGGTCGTTATTTTCGTGCAACCGATCTGCAATCATTACAAACGATATATAAAAATATTAATCAAATGGAAAAGATATCGTCAGAAGCGGCAACGGTTAGGCCACAGCACGATTATTATCAATGGCCTTTAGCGCTTGCTGTATTTTTATTTATTTACTGGTTATTGGAACAGCACCCATTTTATCAAAAGATGGCTTTTTTTAAACGTCGAGAGGTTATTTCTTGATGAGTGACTTCCATTTTCTTCGGCCATTATGGTTTTTAATATTGTTTCCTTTGCTGGCTCTTTTATGGCGCTCTTTCCACAACGAGGGATCCGCCAGTGTTTGGAATGGTATTTGTGATGATCATTTGCTGCCTTATTTAATTCAAACCAAGAGCAATGGTCGACGATGGCTGTCGCAATTATTGCTCTTGTTGACAGCATTAATGATGACTCTAAGTCTAGCAGGTCCTTCCTGGGAGAGGTTGCCCGTTCCGACCTATCAAAAAATAGAGCCGCGTGTGGTTGTGCTAGACATGTCAAATGCCATGCAATTTAATGATTTAACACCGGACCGATTGACTCGAGCGAAATTTAAATTACATGATTTGTTTTTACATCCGGGGGGTGGGCAATACGGATTGGTTGTTTATACCGATGAGCCATTTGTAGTGTCGCCACTCACAGATGATGCAAAAACCATTGATGCCTTGCTGTCTTCATTGACTATCGATGTCATGCCTGTTCAGGGTCAAAATTTATCGAAGGCATTGCTAGAAGCGAAGACATTGATAACGGATGCTGGTTTTTCTGAAGGCCAACTGTTGGTAATGACGGCAAATGTTCCTTCAAACGATGCGATTAGCACCGCAAAAGCCCTTGCTTCAAAAGGCATTCGCACATCAATTGTGCCTATCGTAGGAAAAGAAACAACACCCAGTCATTCATTTAAAGAATTATCCGAGGCGGGTCAGGGATTATTTCTTCCTTTAAGCACCACCTTGAAGGATATCGATAAATGGTTGGCCTTGGGACCGATAACATCGAACTACAAAGAAAACCAGCAATCAGACATGCCGGTTTTTCGTGACGAAGGTCGTTGGTTTTTAATCCCCGCTTTGTGTTTCCTGTTGCCTATGTTTAGACGAGGTTGGTTGTCATGAGGGCTTTGCGGATAATTTTTTTATCAATGGCCCTAGCGAATGTAGCCATTGCAAATACGTGGCAAGATTTATGGGTGACCAAAGACAACCAAGCAAAAGCCATGATGAGTAAAGGCCAATATAAAAAAGCGCAAGAAACGTTCATTCGAGAGGATTGGCGTGCTTACGCCGCTTATCGTGCCGGGGATTACCTCGCCTCTGCAAAACAATATCAAATGTTAAATAGTGAGGATGGTTATTATAATCAAGGCAATGCGCTGGCTCATATGGGTCGATATGAAGATGCGATAAAAGCTTACGATAAAGCATTGACTATCAATCCGAATAATCAGGATGCGGCATACAATCGTGCGCTAATAGAAGCCTTATTAAAGAAAGATAAAGAGCAACAAAACCAGGACAAGCAAAACCAGGACAAGCAGAACCAGGATAAGCAAAACCAGGATAAGCAAAACCAGGACAAGCAAAACCAGGACAAGCAGAACCAGGATAAGCAGAACCAGGACAAGCAAAACCAGGACAAGCAAAACCAAGACAAGCAGAACCAGGACAAGCAAAACCAGGACAAGCAAAACCAGGACAAAAAAAATCAGGATAAAAAATTGCCGGATTCTGCTTTAGATAATCAAGCCTCTCAAGATAAAAAAGAAAAGCAACAAGAAAAAAAACAATGGCTTCGTCTGATTCCTGATGATCCTGGTGGTTTATTGCGAGAAAAATTCTTGCGTGACTTTTTACGTAAACAAGGTGGATGGACACAATGAAGAAGCTCCTGTTGGTTCTTTTATTGATTTGCCATGGATACTCGTTCGCGACGTTATCTGTAGACACGGATCGAAAAACAGCGTTGTTGGGTGAGACCTTTCGTTTGATTTTTACCCTAGATAGTCAAGAGCAAACCATGTCTCCCGATCTTAGGCCTTTGAAAAAAGATTTTACTATCGTTGGCACCGAAAACAGCCTGTCCTATACCATTGTGAATGGCAAAGCCCAAGGAAGCTCTCAGTGGATTATTTTATTGTCCGCAAATAAAACAGGTATTTTGAAGATCCCACCGATTCAAATTGGTAATCAGAAGAGTCCTGAAATAAGTATTGAGGTCAGTCGAAATCAGTTGTCTGATCCGGACAAAGTTTTAAGCGATGGTACCAGTAGTGAGGTGATGTTAAAGACGGAAGCAAGTCCAAGCAAAGACGTTTTTGTTAACCAACAAATTATTTATACAGTGAAGCTATATAATAGCCAACGTTTATTGGATGCCGAATATGAGGCCCCAAAGATTGCTGACGCACTGGTGGTGACTTTGGGAGATAGTCATCGAAGTGAAACGGTATTAAATGGGCGAAATTATATTGTGGAAGAGCAACGCTATGCGATTTTTCCACAGAAAAGTGGCGATTTAAAAATCATATCCCCATTTTTTAGAGCCTTGTTATTTGATGCCGTTCCAAGACGCATCATTGTCCATGATAAACCGATTCATTTGATGGTGAAGCCAGCACCGATCATGAGTGATGTCAATAAAGCCGCCTTTCTTGCAAAACAGTTGTCCTTGACGGAAGTTTATGGAACAGAACAAAAGAGCTTTTCGCAAGGCGATACCTTGGTCCGTGAGGTGACATTACAAGCGTCTGGTGTTCCTGCAGAGTTATTACCTAGTATCCCTTTTGAAAAATCTGATGCATTTAGCGTTTATAGTGAGAAGCCAGAATTAAAAAACAGTGCAAATCAAAATGATTTGATTGGTCGTTCGGTTGTGAAAGCCACGTACTTGCTTAATAAATCGGGAGCAATAACCATTCCCGCATTGGAAATCAGATGGTTTAATACGGAAACGGGTAAAGAAGTTGTCTCACGGTTACCTGAGCGTGTGATTCAAGTGAAGGCAAACGTGCGTAAAAAAGATTCGGTTGTGCCCTCTAATTTACCAAAAAATCAAACAAAGGCATCGGCTTTCACCATTAAGAATTTGGCAGCTAGGCCAGCCATTTCCAAGCCATTCCAATGGGTTTCGATGGTCGGTATTGGATTTTTATTGACACTACTGATTATTTTTATTCTTTATGTCTTGAATAAACATCCCATCAGAAAAAAAAGCGCTCAACGACTGGCGCTAAAGAGAGTGCATGCCGCTTGTATTGACCATTCTCCGACAAACGCCGAGGCTGCCTTGCTTTATTTTGCAAAAATTTATTGGCCTGGCGTGGATGTGCTTAATTTACATCAATTGGCCCGGTTCGTGCATGACGCTTCATTGAAGAAAGAATTGTTGCTTCTATCAGAAGCGCTTTATGGCAAAAAAGGTCACCAATGGCAGGGCGATCATTTGTGGCAATGCCTGCACGCCTTCGTGCATTTAAAAAAGACAAGAAAAAAGAAAGGCAAATCATTGCCGCCGATCAACCCGAGTTAGCAGCATAAAGAGTTTCGTTGCAAAAATAATCGTTGTCTGTTTGCAGAGGCATGACCGATGTTTTTGTTAGTACAGAAAAAATGGGTTTGGGCTGCGCCCATAATCACTTCTTATTCTTGCATCAAGATGATGACCAAATTTGATGCAAGAATAAGAGGTGCTTTCCTTATTGAGTCTTGATGGTTTTTGGTGCCATAGGAGCGGTTTTTTCTTGACAGATACAACCTTGGGTTCCACTGTTGCAAGTGCTACCATCGGCTTTTTTGCAGGGAGCGCCTAATAAACCATGACCTGAGAAAGCTGCGCTGGCCATCATTAATAGGGAGGCACTAGTCAGTAATAATGCTAATTTTTTCATGTTGTCGTTCCTAGTTGATTGTTTCGAATTTAATGCAAAATAAATGGTAAATTTACACCATTCCCTTTTAAATATAGCATTAATGATCTGCATTTACAGTACTCGCAATGGTCGTTTGCTACGATACGATAATCAACGAGCAGTTGCACATTGTTACAACTTCCTCTAATGTAATTAAATTACCCGGATAGGAAGGTCATTATGTTGGCGCGGATGTTTTGTTTGATGTTATTGGGTTTATTGTTAACGGGATGTTTAAATAAGCCCCCTGTGTCCCAACATTTGGATTTTTCATCACGTCAAACGAACCAATCAGATCCTGCTTTTTCCAGAGTATATGTGGATGGGCGTGTGAATATTGATTTACGGACAGGATATTCACGCCCGCATGTGGTATTGCGAGGTGACCAACACGACATCGCACATGTTCAGACTTATGTGGTGGATGGTGCTTTATTTGTGAAATTAGGTCCGCATTATCCGAATCGTGGAAACGTGACGGTCGAAATAGATGCGCGAAAGCTAACTATTTTCAAATATCATGGCGTCGGTCTGATTACGGGACGCCGTCTATTCACCAATTCCTTGGATTTATTAATTGACAATCCAGGAAAAACGACCTTGCAAGGGCAGATAGGATTACGTCAACTCAGGCTTTCTGGTGGAGGATATACCGAAATTGGAGGGATTCGTAGTCGAGGATTATTTATTCATCTGTCTGAAAAATCCAAGGTTAAATTAGCGGGAGTAATCAATATCAGTTCAATCGATGTGAGTCATGACAGTTTCCTTAGTATGTATTGGGTGAGTAGCAAGACACTCATCATCAGAGCGCGCGACAAAGCGAATATTCAGTTGGCAGGGATTGTGCAAAAATTAGATGTGGAATTATGGGGATCAGCACGGTTTCACGGCCGTTATTTGCGCGCTGATCGTGCCTTTGTGAAAACCCATGATCAATCTGTGGCTGAAATGTCTGCCGTGATGCGACAACATACCCTAGCAAGAGATGATAGTGACGTCCGTTTTTATTCTATCCCTCAAATGAAAGCTGATTTTATGGTTAATAATGGTGCGGTATTAGATTTTCGGGATTTGGGCTTGCCGTTTGTTCAAGAATATGACGAGTATAATAAATAATAATAGTTCCTAGGTTGCTAGATGGGGTGCTTTAAGAATACCTACGAATTGTAGCTTGGGGATCCACTTTTATGAAAAATCCCCACCACCGAATCCCCGCGGCGCAGACCGCGGGGCCCAGGTACGGAGTTCCAATTTATGACAACAACCAGACCCAACCCGCCAATGAAATCTGACTAATCATAGGAGTTTGGCTGGATCGTATAGCATCACGACAAACCCCTTTGGCTTTGATTTTCTTGCCTTTTCG
>Ga0214923_10001834_pt1 | contig 29468 bp, 36 predicted proteins | sample LL1510_MetaG_FD_177993 | JGI IMG/M metagenome (GOLD analysis project Ga0214923, IMG submission 177993) | Freshwater microbial communities from Lake Lanier, Atlanta, Georgia, United States - LL-1510 | ecosystem: Environmental > Aquatic > Freshwater > Lake | place: USA: Georgia | collected...
GTCGGGATCTTGGCGCAAGGTCGAGCGAAGTCCGGAGGCAAACGTGTAATCGCGTGATACCTGAGTCTGCACGATGCCCGGCAAGTGGTATTCAATCGGGTCTTCAATCGTGATTATTTTGATGCCCGGCTCAGACACCTGGCGCAAAAAAGCGTAGAGTGTCGTTGTTTTACCGCTTCCGGTGGGCCCTGTGTTCAAAATCAAGCCATTTGGCTTCTGAATCTCTTTTTTGAAAATGTCCATGAGATAGGTATCAAAGCCGAGCGCATCCATGGGAAGTGCGATTGTTTTAGGATCCAAAATACGCATGACGATGGTTTCGGCTGCGTTACTCGGCAACACGCTGGTACGAATTTCCATCTCACGTTCATTAACCACAATGGAGAATCGCCCGTCTTGTGCGGCATTTTTAATGTTGAGTTTGAGGCCAGAGAGGAGTTTGAGGCGCGCAGCAATCAGTGAATAGGTAGGATAATCAAACGTAAGAGTTTCGACCAACACGCCATCGAGTCGATATCGCATGCGCACCTGTGTCTCTTCGGGCTCGAGGTGCACGTCGGAGGCTCCGAGGGAAAGCGCACCCGCCATCATAATTTCAAGAATTCGTGAGACGCGGTGTGTGTCTTTGCTGCTCGCATTGTCTACAATCATGTCGCGCAGTTCATTGAGCGTATGCACTTGCTCGAGTGTTTTTTGGATAGTTTCGTTCGAAAGCGTCAGAATACCTGCTTCCGACTCAGTAGCAAACGAGAGGTCCTTGTACCGTTCCCATGCATGCTCAAGCGACGCTTTCGAGGCGATAAAGTGCTTGGTGGTGTACCCAAGCCGCTCAAGTTCCTCGAGAGCCTTCAATGAGTCCGCACGCTCGGGGGAGCGCATTGCGACCATGATGCGCTTGTTTACTTTATGAAACGCCGCAACCTCAGTCATGCGCGCTCGTTCCTCGGGGATGAGGCGCAGCGCATCTGTCTCAATTGATTTACGGGTGAGGTCGACGTATTCAACGTTGTATTTGGCGGCAAGCATTTCTGCAAGCTGTTCTTCTTCTATACGGCGGAGCTCTTCAAGCCGCTCATCGCGCTTTGATTCGTCAAACTGAGTCATAGTGGTTATTGTAGCGTATCGAACGTACAATGAAGTCCATGAATGCACATGATGAGCAGTCTCTCGTACGCGAGGCGTGCAGCTTTGTGAGCGCACTGGTGCCGAGTGAGCATGCGGTTGTCGTGACCCTCTCGGGTGATTTAGGCACGGGTAAGACGACGTTTGTTCGTGCCATGCTTCAAGAACTCGGAGTCCTTGGCGCCGTCATCAGCCCGACATTTGTCCTTGAACGTATCTATTATCCAACGAGAGGTCTGTTCAAAAAGGTGGTGCATATTGATGCGTACCGACTAACCAGCGCTCACGAGCTTGAGGCCCTCGGGTGGCGCGACATCCTTGCCGAGCGCGACACGCTCATTCTTTTGGAATGGCCAGAGATGGTAGCGGACCTCATACCGAAAGAAGCGAAACGAGTTACACTTGCTTTTGTAGAGGATACAAAACGCACGCTTATCTATGGCTGAAAAAACAAAACTCGTTTTGCTGGATTCGCATGCGATTTTACATCGCGCATACCATGCGCTGCCTGATTTTGCCTCCGCAAAAGGAGAGGCAACGGGCGCGCTCTATGGCCTTGCCGCGATGCTTATAAAAATCGCCCAGGAACTTAAGCCTGACTATATTGTTGCCTGCCGCGATCTTCACGGAAAAACACATCGTCATACCGTCTACGCTGACTACAAGGCAACGCGCGCACAAGCAGAAGACGCGCTCATCGAGCAGCTCAAAAAGGCACCAGAAGTATTTGCCGCTTTTGGCATCCCCGTCTTTTCTGCGGCAGGGTACGAGGCGGATGATTGTCTCGGCACCATCGTGCATCAGCTCAAACATAAAAAGAACATCGAGATTATCATCGCAACAGGAGACATGGACACACTGCAGCTCGTCGGCGACAACGTGAAAGTCTTCACGCTGCGCAAAGGGCTCAATGATACGATTATGTACGATAGCGCCGGCGTGCGTGAACGGTACGGTTTTGGGCCAGAGCATGTAACCGACTACAAAGGTTTGCGCGGCGATCCGTCGGATAACATTAAAGGAATAAAAGGGATTGGCGAAAAGACGGCGACTGATTTAATACAGGCGTTCGGTTCGATTGAGGAGCTCTACAAAGTGCTTGAGAAAAGCGAGCAGAAGTTTCTCGATGCTGGCGTAAAGCCGCGTATCATAGAGCTTTTGAAAGCGGGGAAATCCGATGCGGAATTTTCAAAAAAATTAGCGACTATCAGCCACGACGCGCCGATATCCTTTGCGCTCCCAGAGCATGTATGGCGCATGTCTGATTATGCGGAAACTATAGTGAAGATGTGCGACGAACTCGACTTTAAGTCACTCAAAGAGCGCGTAAAAAAACAAATAGAAAAACACGCACCCACGAGCGCCTCGCTCAGCCTCTTTGGCGCAGAACCCGAGCCAGTCAGGCAAGATGTCGATCCTGCTCGGCTCCAAGAAACATCAGTTGCCTGTTGGTTGGTAAGGTCGGATGTCAGTAACCCGTCACTTGAGGACATACTGCGCTACGCCAAAGTTTCTGACTTTGAACAAGCGCGAACTATTATTTTTAGAGACTTAAAACAAACGGGGAAACTGCAGGAAGTGTTTGACACGATTGAGAAACCGCTCATCCCGGTCGTCAATCAGATGAACAAAAATGGTATTAAGATCGATGTTCCTCACATGAAGGGTTTGGTCAAGGAGTATAGCGGCGAACTTAAGAAAATCTCTGTGCGTATTTACAAACATGCTGGACATGAATTTAACATTAATTCGACGCAGCAGCTTGCAACGGTTTTATACGACGAGCTTCGCATCTCGCTTCCCAAACAAAAGAAAACTGCAACCGGCGCACGCACCACGCGCGAAGAAGAGCTACAGAAAATGGCGGACCAACACCCTGTTATTGCCGACGTGCTCGCGTATCGTGAATTGCAGAAGTTAGTCTCAACGTACGTCGAAAAAATACCGAAGCTCGTAGCGGCGGATGGACGTTTATATACGACATTTGTGCAGGCGGGGACAACGACGGGTCGTATGGCGTGCGAAGAACCAAATTTGCAGAACATTCCTATCAAAACCGAATACGGTCGTCGGATTCGCGAGGGTTTTGTAGCACGTAAAGGATTCTCACTTGTTGCGCTCGACTATTCACAAATAGAATTACGCATTGCGGCGGGTATTTCCGGCGATACGCATCTTGTCGATGCGTTTAAAAAAGGCGAGGATATTCACCGTGCTGTTGCGGCACAAGTCTTTAATGTTCCCGCCGAAAAAGTAGATGCAGAAATGCGTCGTAAAGCAAAGGTGATCAACTTTGGCATCCTCTATGGTATGGGGGTGAGTGCCTTGCGCGCAGCGCTCGGCACGGAAACGTCGCGCGAAGAAGCTTCGCGATTTATGGATGAGTACTTTGCAAAATTTCGTGGCCTCGCAAGCTATATCGAACATGCAAAAGTACTCGCAAAACGTCGTGGATTTACCGAAACCATCTTCGGTCGCCGAAGGTACTTGCCCGGGCTTCAATCGCCCCTGCCAAACATCCAGGCACAAGCAGAACGTTTTGCGATTAACGCCCCTATCCAAGGCGCGCAGTCAGACATCGTAAAGCTTGCAATGGTAGAAGCGGATACGCAAATACAAAAGCACGGATGGCAAGATGACGCGTTTCTTGTTTTACAAATTCACGACGAGCTTGTGTATGAAATCCGCACTGAAAAGGCTCAAGAAATTGGCGCGGTGATAAAAAAAGCAATGGAGGGCGTGGCGCCGAGTGACAAACTTTCTGAAGTACCCATCATTACTGAGATGGAAGTGGGGAAGAACTGGGGTGAAATATAATTGATCGCCAAAACGGCTTGGCATGTGCCGGTACTTCGGTCATTACAGACTTTCTTCATTGTTATTTTCTTTTTCGACTCTACCGGAGGATGAGGGCTGATGTCTATTTGCTACACTGGTACCAATGATTCACCTCATATACGGCACGGATAGAGAAAAAGTGCGCGCCACACTACAAAAGTTAATTGCAAAGGAAAAAAATGTTCTTCGTATTACCGATGTGCATACACGTGCTGATATTCAGGTAGCGCTTGGAGGAAGTGGGCTCTTCGGAGAGAAAAAGACAGTGGTCTTGGATGGGGTGTGGGGCAAAGAGGAAATGAGGGTATTTCTCAAAGAGGCACTGCAGCTGCTACCGAAAGAAGAGAATGTCATTCTCGTCGAGGGGGCTCTTGATGCCGCTTCGAAAAAAATACTTGATAAATGTGCTGACATAATCGAGAAATTTGACCTCCCAAAACAAAAAGTAGAGACGACTATTTTTGCACTCGCGAATGCGTTGCAAAAAGGAGATAAGAAAAACCTGTGGATAGGATTGCAGAAGGAATTTGCACGCGGGGCAGTGCCAGAGGCGGTGCACGGTGTTCTCTTTTGGGCGGCAAAACAACAGCATCTCAAGGCTCCGAATGAGCGGAGTGCGAGGCTTGTAGCTACTCTCGCCGAATTGCCACATGAGTCTCGAAGAAGGGGAGTGGAACTGGAATACACACTTGAGCATTTTGCGCTTTCAATTGTGTGATACGATTGTCGCATGCAGAGTTTGGTAGCTCGTTTCATACTTGTACTTTTTCTCGTAAGTACCCCAGTTGTTGTTCTTGCCACCGGACTTGATTCCAACATGGGTTGCATTCCTGCCTTACCAACAAAATGTGGTTGTGGCACTAAAGAGGACTCAAAAGGAAATTGCACCATACCCAATAGATTTGGTTGTGAGTGTATTGATAGGACTGGCACAAGCGTTACGATGGGTATTTGTACAGCAACCAAAGTTTGTACCGGCAAATCATCATCTGACCTCAACGGTGGCATGGGCGACCTTAAATCAATTGCTGACCTCTTAAAGACATTGAAAGATCTTTTTGGTGGTGGAAAGGAAGGTGGTGGAAAGGAAGGTGGTGGCAGCGGCGGGGGAGGAGCGGGGACCGGGGGTACAGGCACGGGCGTCACATGCACGACGTACTATCAGGTTACAACACCCTCTTCTGATCCCTGCGCGTACTACGTACCGCCAACAAGTTCAAGTACTACCACGAGTACTGCGAGCACAAGTACATTACCAACCGTCTCGATTCAAATAAACCCGACGTCGGTAGCGTCAGGCGAAAGTGCGTCGCTTGCATGGTCGTCGTCAAATGCAACTACCTGTACTGCCTCAGGTGACTGGTCAGGAACACAGTCTGTTTCTGGATACCGATTGATGGAAAATCTGACGGCAACAAAAACATACACGCTCACCTGTACAAATACCTCCGGTGGAAGTTTTGCTCAGTCGGTAACAGTTACGGTAAACAGTTCAGAAAGTAACACTGCAAATACCAATACCAATACCAATACCAACACCAACACAAATAATCAAAACACGGTAAATAACCCAAACAACACCTCAAACGTAAAACAGACCACGATAAACACAAACACCAACAACACGGTATCGAGATTATCGCCCAGTAATCGAGGCGATGTTGTGCTTGGAAACAATACCGCAACGATTGTTACGAATAACCGAGACACCGATTCAAATACAGAAGTTGCTGGTTTCTATGGAGTTACTAGTCGTCAACAGGGGTCGGCGCGGACTCTCGTGGGCAGAATGTGTCAGTCGCGGCCGTGGGCAACTTCATTTATTTCCTATCTCATCCCTGCATCGTTTTTTGATACGGTTTGTGAGTGGCGCGGCTACTCGACGAAGTCATTTATAACGACGGATGAACCGCCCGCAGCACGCGTCATTCGTACTCCCCAGACGGTTCGCGCAACATCAACTGTGCCGGTGCGCACTGCAACGACGACTGCCGCAACATCAACAAGCACCACCACGGGGCCTGCAGGGAGCGTTGATATTTGGGCGGTACCCGCGTCGGTGCCGGTGGGCTCTCGTACCTCAATTTTTTGGAAATCAAAAAACGTACAGAGCTGTCTCGTGACAAGTCCTGACGGAAGCTTCAAAGAGACTGCGCTCTCGGGCGGCGCTTCTACAGTGCCGCTCTCCGGAGCTACCACGTTCTCAATCTCGTGCATGGGACTCGATGGTAAGCCATCAACTGATTACGTGACGGTAAAAATGGCGCTGTAAGTTTGCAAGACTCACGTGATGAAAGAATCGATTGCTTGCCGTAATATAAGGCGTTTTTCAAGGTCCTGTTTCCAACGACTGTTTGATCTTGAGCCGTTCACCCGCACACCCTCTGAAAATCCTATTTTTTTCTGAAATAGAATTAAGTTCTTTTTTCCCGAAACAACAACCTCATTGGGTTTTTCTATATGCGAAGCAATTCCTTGCTGGTGGAGCAGCGAACGAACGAGCACAAGAATATTTACATCTTTTTGGTATCCACGTATTCTTCGTATTTTTTTCTGGACTCTAAAATCAACGCAGCCCTCATCATTAAAGAACGAACGCAAAAACTCGCACTGCAATTGCGGTGGCAGTTTTTGAATGACCTCTTTTAATTCAAGTGATTTTTGCGTTATAAATGCGGCAAGGGCTACGTTGAAATAGCTAATACGCGTTACTCCCGTAACGGTGTTTGGATATACTCGGGGTTCAAACCGGTATATTTTTTTCATACAGAAACGCACATGCCTTAAAAGTGCCTCGCTGCGATTATTGTACGAACAATGTCCGCGTCGAATTTCACCATCAAAGAGCAAGTGTCCTACTAATGACACGGTCTCTACATCCCAAAATTGAATTTTTTAAAACCACGTTGACTGATTCCGTTGCGCGCAAGAGCGTACATGCGAATATGTCGACCATTCTCCTCTCGAAATTTTTTAATAGTTTTCTCAGGAAGAGGAATATCCTGAATATAATTGTACACACTCGTTTTTGGCCGCTTTGTCTTTCGAGCTATTTCTTGCAAGGTAAGACCTTGTTTCCGCAAATCCACACACGTTCTACCAAATGTGTTCATGTCCGCCCACTTGGATTCGAACCAAGGACCAACGACTTAAAAGGTCGCTGCTCTACCAACTGAGCTATGGGCGGTAGCCTTGTGATTCTAGCAGACGGTGGTACGAGTGTCGACGCTGCGCTATTGTGTGCCTATGAAAACAGCACTCCTTCTACACAGCATTCGCAGCACTCACAACGTGGGCTCGATGTTTCGTAGTGCAGATGGCGCTGGAGTTTCAAAGATATTTCTTTCGGGATATACTCCGCGACCGGTAGATAGATTTGGTCGAGAACAGAAAGATATTGCTAAAACCGCGCTTGGTGCCGAAAAAAGTGTGTCGTGGGAGTATTACTCCTCGCCGGCAGCTGTTATTGAAAAAATGAAAAAAGAGGGGTGGCAGATCGTAGGGATAGAACAAGATGCGCGGTCAGTGGACTATCGCAGAGCGAAACTCGCGGAAAAGGTGCTTTTTGTGCCTGGCAACGAAGTGCGTGGTCTCTCGCCAGAACTCCGGGCACGCTGTGACATGCTTATCGAACTACCCATGCGAGGGTGCAAAGAATCGCTCAATGTTGCGATTGCTACGAGCATCGCACTGTATTCATTTCTCCGCTAGTATTCGTACATGTCAACCACCTGTCCTTCGCTGTCGAGGAGACGAATGGTGTCGTGATCTTTCCACACCGACTGCTGCTCGCTCAAGTAGAGGTTCCATGAGTCGTGGAGAAACGCAGGCCCGTTTGCATACGCAAGAAAACATTCGTTGTATGCCGCCGCCGCTTCTTCTGCGCTGTAGCCAAGAGCGGGGCTCAGCGTATCAGTGCAATCGTTGGTTCGATATGAAATGCCAAACGGTGCTACTCCTGTCACGACCATTACCGTACCTGACGGCTCGAGTGCAATTGGCGCGGGCTGGTTCACCGTCCCAAAGCGAAGTTCGTTTGTTGCACGCGGGAGCACATATCGCGCGCCAGTTGAGACGCTCTGAAGTGACCAACCGCTGAGAGAGACAGGTTCAACTGCCTGGAGCATCACATATTCGCGCTTCGTGTTATCTGAAGGAATTACTTGCATGATACGCGCAACACGCCGTGTGGGTGCACCAAACGTTTTTACCTCTTCAGACAGTTGCTCTTCGAGTGTGGGAGAAGTCTCGGTGATGATGTCATCGCTTGTTGTTGCTATAGGGCCACTAGGAAGTTGTGGTTGCCAGGGAAGCTGAAACCATGTTCCTGCCTCGGGGTTCGAGAACATCCCGATGATTCCACCAGGACTGCCGTCGTTGGTGGTGCTTGCTGCAGGAAGCGGAGTCCCAAAAATCCGTTTCCAGTCCGCGGCCTTTCCTCGTACTTGTGTAATTCCACCTCCGACGAGCCATACAACACCAAAGAGAATAAGAACGCCCCAGAGCATCCACCACAGAATTTTGCGGATCATTTTTTCCGGCTTCATGTGTCTCTATTATTGCGCCTTTTGGAGCTTTCGCAATTCTTCTCGTGTAACTTCTGCGTCGCTCCAAGGCTCTTTGGTACCACCGGGGCCGCAGATGCAGGGATCGGTTCCTTTCCCCGTGATGAGAACTGCGTCTCCTGCATGCGCACGAGAGAGCGCACGTGCGATTGCTTCGCGCCTATCCATGATGATGATGGGCGGACGCTTCATGCCACTTGCAATCATGTCGACAATCGAGCGCGGCTCTTCGTCGTACGGGTCTTCGTTGGTGAGAATAACCTCATCGCACATACGATCGGCAATCTCCCCCATAACAGGGCGTTTCCACGTATCGCGTCCGCCTCCGGTTGAACCAAGAACGCAGATTTTTCTGCGGCTCGCGTGTGCTCCATACAGTGCAGTTAAGGAATCAGGGGTGTGCGCGTAATCAACAACCGCCAAAAAATCTTGCCCTTCGTCGACATGCTGTACCCGACCGGGAATAGTAGTGAGGTTTCCGATACCCATAACGATGCCGCCAAAGTCAGCGCCAAGCGCGCGGGCGCACAGGAGCGCTGCGAGCGCGTTTTTGAGCGAAAACTCGCCGCCAATTCGTACCGCGACACGGGTGTTCTCATGAGTGAAATACCCACCGGACTCGGTCGCCTCCCAAGGAGTTTCGGCGCTCAAGCTAAAGGGAAGCATGATTTCAACGGGAAGGCGCGTATAGCGCGTGCCTTCGGTATCGTCGGCGTTGGTGACCATGATACGCGGGCGTTTTGATGAATGAACGAGCGCGCTCCCCAGTCGGAACTTTGCATTAGCATACGCTTGGTATGAACCGTGAGACTCAATATGCTCAGGTGAGAGATTTAAAAAGATGAGCGCATCGAGTGCGATGAAGCGGTGACGATGCTGCCGCGCCCCCTCCGATGTCATCTCGATAATTGCCGCACGGCATCCGGCATCTACTGCCTGCCGTAAAAACTGCTGCATAAAAAATCTTCCCGGCATCGTCATGCGTTTGAGGTTTGGCTCAGTCTGATCACCCACCTTTATCCGAATTGTTGAAGCAACTGCGGTTTTCCATCCAGCGCCTTCGAGTGCTGCGTTCACAAACTCGACAGTGCTTGATTTGCCTTTTGTGCCAGTTACGGCGATCACGATAATTGACCTTGAGGGAAATCCGTACAGAAATGCAGCGCAGAGAGAAAGTGTAAAGTGGTACGCAGATAAAAGCGGCTCGCGAATTGGGGCGGGCAGGGCGCGCTGGAGGATGTGACGAACCGCCATACTATTTTTTTCCGGCGCGCTTGAGTGCGTAGCGAATACGTTCCTTGGTTTCAGAAATATGCTGCGGAACCGACTTGAGCGCCTCGCGCGCCTCGACTGCTGAGTAGCCAAGCACCTGCATCGCCTCAAGCGCCTCGCCGCCATCATGCGCAGAGGTCGCGGCTGCTCCGACTTTTTCCCGGAGTTCAAGCACGATTTTTTCTGCAGTTTTTTTTCCGATACCCGAAACGTTGGTGAGGTAGGTAGGATTGCCGCCAGCGATTGCGCTTCGGAGCGTCTCAACGGGTGCAAGATCGAGAATGGAGAGTGCTGATTTAGGGCCAATACCTGAAACCGTAAGGAGAAGTTCAAAAAAATGCTGCTCGGTGGGGGTTGTGAATCCGTAAAGGTCGAGCGCGTTTTCGCGTACGGCGAGGTGGGTATAGAACGATGCAGGTGTCTCGTGTATGAGACGGCCCGCAGTTTCTTTTGTGACGGAAATCTTGTATCCAACGCCGTGTACGTTGAGTAAAACACTGTTGTCGTACGTATGATGCACTGTTCCGCTGAGAAACCCAATCATCCCCTCAGTATCGTGTACGGGCGGCAGTGTGGCAAGCATGTCTTGCAGTTATATGCTTTTTCGGGTAGAGTAGCTCGCAATGGCAAAAACAGATTCAGCAAAAAAAGCAAAACGCTCGTCAGACCGCAAGCGTGTCTTTAACCTGCGCCGGAAAACGACGATGAAAGAAGCGGTCAAAGATGCTCGAGCATCAAAATCAGACGCAGACATCAGCACGGCATTTCAGGCAATTGATAAAGCAGTAAAGCGCGGAGTGTTAAAGAAAAACACTGCAGCACGTATGAAATCGAATCTCTCGAAGCTCAGTGTGAAGAAATAACCCATTTTACTGTACCAAATATAGATTTTTTGGTACTGTGGTGTTCACGTCTCGTGTTTTTACGCACGACACGGTGCTATGGGGTCGCGCAGGAGTAGGATGTAAAAAAGCTCTCGTGTTCACTGACGCACGATGTAGCGTATGACCGTAGTCAGAGAAAGCTCTCGTCGTTCACTGCAAAGCATCATATACTTTGCATGACCGTAGTTGGAGCATGAAAATATTGCTCTCGTCGTTCAATGGATAGGACACATCCTTGCGGAGGATGCGATGTAGGTTCGATTCCTGCCGAGAGCACCGAGGAGGGCACCGACGAGGTGCCGAGAGCGCAGTGTGGTAACACTGCGCGTGCAGGAAACGAAAAGTTTTGCGGGGACCCATTCAGTAGAATGGGGAGCAAAACTAGGCCCGAGAAATTTTCTGATGCGACGGCATCAGAAAATGTTCTTGGGAGATTCTGCCAAGGGCACCAAAGTTCTACACAGGAGAGTGTTTTGTATCAGAACATCCTTAGCTCATACTGAGTGCATGCTTTCCTCACAGCGAGGTACTACTATCTTTGCAGCCCTTGCGTTTGTGGGGCTTGTGGGAATGACGTCATTGGTGCTGTCGTCGTTTCAAAACGATGAGGTTGCTTTAAATCGAGCTGCACTCCTTGGTAACACGGCAAGTGCTCGGACAAACCCTTTGGGGCCACAGAAATGTGAGTACGGGAAAGTATTTCATGTAAATGTTGAGAATGGAAAAACAACAGTAACTAAATGTGATAGAGGTGTCTGTAATACCCCCGATATTGCTGGCTGTGAGATTTGTCCAGTCTACTACTGTACGAAGCTTTCTTCAAAAACAGGCTGTGCACCAATTTCAAATTCAACATGTGGGGATGAATCTTTCGATGAGGGGTATGCGCTCGCAACATGTCGGCTCGGTTCGGACCCGAGGAATACAGGTAACGGTAATAGCGGCTGCATTTCACCTGACATAAAAAATGCGCTGTTAAGCGAACGAATACTTACTAAGCTACCAGACGGTGGACCAAACATTGAGGACATACCGAAACTACAACAAGAGTATGATCAATGTAGTGCAAACCTTGCGAATGGGGAAACAGGTGATTGTGACGAAATTGGAACAAGGTTAACCAAGGCACAAAAAAAGAAAGAAGGGGTTGATTCCCTCGACGCGATTTTAAAAGTATCACAAGAAAAACCAGGAAATGACCAGACTCCTCCCCCGCCACCAGGTCCTGGATACACCGGTCCGCGCGACATAAGTGGATTGGATAAATTCGGTGATGGAAGAGGCGGATTAGGAGGCGGCGCTGGAAGGGGTGGATTTGGCGGAGGCAACAATGCCAACACTTTTGGCAACGCCTTCGGCGACTCTTTTAACTGTTCGATCACCGCGTCACCTTCGCAGATAAATTTGCAAACCCAGCAAGGCGGACAACAAACACAACAACAGCCCGTTACGTTGCGTTGGCAGAGCAGTGGTGGCACACAGCAAAACCCGCCGTTCCAAAGTGTTATTTATAGCGTAGGCACTATGGGCCCGAATGGTTCCGCGGTCGTCTATCCACGAGAGACTACTCGCTACACGATGCGCGTTTACGGCTATTATGGCGGTACGGCTGATTGCGAAACTACGGTCACGGTTGCATCGCAAAATCCGTATGGAACGGGCACCGATGGTCGCCCCTGCAATCAGCCACCAAATCAGCCAGATCCTGCTCAGTGTACGTCGGGAACGTGGCGACCAGTTTCGGCAACGGGAAATGGCTGCACGACAGGCTACCAGTGTGTCCCCAACACCACCTCACAGCCTGGCGCCGAATTAACCTGCGAACCCAAGGCAGTTGATGAGGGGATGCCCGTTGGTATCGCATGGGGATGTAGCAATTCTACGTACGCTACTGCGGTAGGATTTTCAGTGATTGATTCAAATAATGCGGTGCGTCTCTCTGGTACGACACAGGTTACGGCAAACGTTGCGACAACCACGTATTCAATTTCGTGCGGATCTTCAATTGCAACGACTACAGCGCAATGCAGTATTGCAGTTGCAAAACCCACCATTGTTTTCGTTTCCGTACCGGATACGGTCACCGTGGGACAGAGTTCGGTTCTTGGCTGGGTGACGAGCACGGACACTATGAAAAAATGTTCACTTTCAAGTCCTGATTTCAGCGATTTTACGCAACAGCGAAAGGACAATACGCCGATAAGCGGTACGGTGCGCACTCCGACGTTTTCAAAAACAGGTTCATTTGATTTTGTGCTCAAATGCGACACCAATAACGGTGGCAGTAAAACTGCAACCACAACAGTGATCGTGCAGTAGCACTAAAAACCAAGCGCCTCAAAGAGTTTGTGCGAGAGCGGCTCGCGCATATACACCTCTTCTGCGTATTCCAAAAAAGCTTTGCGAACAAGCTCGGGTTCTATGTCGACAATGGGAAGAATGATGTGGGGCGAGAGAAAAGAGGTCGTGCTCAAGAGGAGCGTGGGATGACTCATCTCTTCGGTCTCAACCCAAAACGAGGCAATCTGATCCCACCGATGCCATGTTTCTCCTACACGAATACCGCGATCATTTACCATGATGTCGGTAAGTGAGGGAGGATGAGTTGCAACAAGGGCAAGAAGTCCTGCGCCAAGGAGAATGACAAATGCGAATAATATATTCCCAAGCAGAGCACTTACGATACCGAGGGAAAGTGCAACGACACCAAGCGCCCAATACCACTCGCTGCCACGCTCAACGTGTTCGTGCTCGTAGGTACTCCACATCAGGGACTCGATTGCCATGACCGCATTGTACAACGACCGCGCCTTTTGAGAGGCGCGGTCGGTGGAGAAACTACCGCGAACATCTGTTACTAGGTAAACGACATTGCATTATTACAGTCAGCAGTGTGACCGGGAACTGAAGTGGTTTCAAGACAGAAGTAAAACGTGTATGTCTTACCGTCTACCGAAGAGTATTGGTAGCTGTAGGCCGGTGTGTTGGGGTCGGCAGGCATGGCGGCGAGAATGTTTGCGCTTGCAAGCTCGGTCGATACAAAATCGGTGCCATCAAGCGTTGTTGTTGCAAGAACGGGGAGAGATGACGTCGAAGTCTGGTACACCGCAAGCGCTTTCTTGATAGCATCAAGATCTGCCATGCGGCGTGCGTCGCGTGCTTTTGCGCGCGCAGTGCCGAGAGAGGCAAGTACGACCGTCGCGAGTAAACCAATAATCGCAATTACCACCTATAATTCTATTAAGGTAAAACCTTTTGTTTCAGTATTCATGCATTCATGATACTCCCAGGAGAGGCGATGGTTCCAAATGGTGTGAACATCTCGCGAAAGAGGCTTTAATATGGTACAAAAGGCTCCATTGGAGGGATGGCCGAGCGGTCGATGGCGTTAGTCTTGAAAACTAATATACCGAAAGGTATCGAGGGTTCGAATCCCTCTCCCTCCTCAAATGAAAATTACAGGCATTGTTCAAGAGGGAGGAAAAACCGGGCGGACGCTCGGATTTCCGACACTTAATATTCCTCTCGCTCAGAATCTTTCGGGTATTTATGCTGGTACTGTCCTAGTGAAAGGAACCGAATATCATGCAGCTTTATTTGCAGACCCTGCGCGGAAAATCCTTGAAGCGCACGCAATTGGTTTTAAGGACGAAGCCTATGGAGAGAACGTTACGATGACAGTGCTCCAGAAGCTCCGCGACGTAAAAACGTACCCAAACAACGAGGAACTAAAAACAGCGATTGCCAACGATGTTCGTATGGTTGAAAATTATTTTCACCCAGCACGCATCATGGTATTTGGTACGTTCGACGGAGTCCATGAAGGTCATCGAAATTTTTTCGCACAAGCACGCTCGCTATCAGGCAATCCTACCTTGATAGTCTCTGTCGGACGCGATCGTGTCGTTGAGCGGGTGAAGAAAGCTGCCCCACGCCTCTCAGAAGATACTCGCCTCGCCCTGGTAAGGCACGAGCCACTCGTTGACGTGGCGGTTTTGGGCGACAGCGAAGGATATCTCGCACACATTCAAGCGAATAAACCTGACATCCTTGCGCTCGGATATGATCAAGCGGGTGAATTTGTTGACGCACTGGAAGCAGATCTGCGTGATGCGCGTCTCAAAGTTCGTGTTGTTCGCCTCGAGGCACACAAGCCCGAGATGTACAAATCATCAAAACTCAATGCAAAAAAAACAGTTTCACTCGGAGTAGATTTTGGCGCAAAACGCATCGGACTCGCTCTTTCAAATCGAGACGGTACCCTCGCATTTCCGTATGAGACTCTTCCGTACGACGCACACACTATTTCGCGTATCGCTGAAATCGTCGTGAAAGAAGGTGTCGGCGTGGTGGCGGTAGGAGATGGAAGAACTATAAGCGGGGGAGAAAATACGGTCGTGCCAACACTTGAACGATTCTTTACAGCGCTCAAAGAGGCACTGCCGGTCCCACTCGAGCGCGTGCGCGAAGCATTTTCAAGCATCGAGGCGTCACGTTTTGCACCCGAAGGAAAGATGCATGATGACTCTGCGGCGGCGGCTATCATTTTGCAGCGGTATTTAGATATGCGAAAATAACAGCATGAACGATCAAAAATCTGAAATCCAGTACGACGATTTTGCAAAACTCGATATCCGCATCGGCATCATAACCGCTGCCGAGAAAGTTCCTGAAACTGACAAGCTCCTGAAATGCACCGTAGATTTTGGTGCGCTCGGTATCCGGACTATCGTTTCCGGTATCGCCTCGTATCGCACTCCAGAACAACTGATAGGAAAGCGCGTACCGTATGTGGTTAATTTGGCGCCAAAAATTATTCGCGGCGTTGAAAGTCAGGGAATGCTCATGGCGGTAGGAGATGGTGACATTTTTGCGCTCATGCATCCTGATGCTGACATTCCGGCGGGAAGCCGAGTCAGATAGCGCTAAAAACACGGTATACTGTAGTGAATGAAGTTGGTTTCGCGACTCAATTCGTTCTTTGAACGGCATGTGCCGACGCCCCATTTTTTACTGCCGGACGCTTTCGGGGTTGACGTGTCTGACACTTCGGTAAAGTGGATGGCGTTTGAGCGTGCTTTTGAGGGGTTTCGCGTCAAGTCATTCGGCTCAGTCACTATTCCCGATGGAGTAGTTGAGCAGGGAACCATTCGGGACAGTCAAGTGTTTTCTCGCGTCTTGAGTGAAGTGGCGCGGAAAAATCGCATCGCGTACGCACATGTCGCGCTTCCGGAAGAGGCGGCGTTTGTGTTCCGCATGCAAATTCCTGTTGGTACGCCGCGTGATCAGGCGCTCAACATAATTGAATTCGAGCTTGAAGGTCGCGTGCCACTCCCCCCATCCTCAACCGTGTTTGATTACGACATACTGTCGGCGGGCGACGCGGACGGGCACCACGAAATCGGCGTAGTGGTGTTTCCGAGAGAGCTTGCCGAACGCTACGCGACTGCCTTTGCGCATGCTGGCATCACGCTTCTTTCTCTTGAGATTGAAGCGCGCTCGATTGCCCGCGCGGTAACGGGTGAAGAAAGGGAAACCGCTCTGATTGTTGATTACGGACTCTCGCGCACAGGGCTTGCCGTTGTAAAATCAGGCGTCCCGATTTTCACCTCTACCGTCGATGTGGGCGGCGAAGTCATCACCAAACAAGTTATGGAAACACTGAAAGTCGAACGGAAAGAAGCGGGGCGCATCGAAAATGACGAGGGACTCTTCGCGGTACCCGATGGGCACAACATCGCCCCAATCGCAAACACGCACGTGAATGGTCTTGCGGATGCGGTGGCGCGTGCATACCGTTTTTGGGATACGCGCCGCGACAAACACGGTGAAGCAGTCTCGCCGCTCTCCCGAATCATTCTCGTGGGAGGAAGTTCAAACTTGTATGGTCTCGAAGATTATCTTGCGGGTAAAGTGCAGGCGCCTGTCGAGCAGGGCAATGTTTGGAAAAATATCTGTACCTTTGACTCGTATCTTCCACCGATTGATAAACGAACCTCGCTTCAATATGCCACTGCGGTCGGGCTCGCGCTGCGCAATTATCTATGAGCAACGTACTTCCCCCCGAATATCACGCCGACGTGCGAGCAGCAACCCGCTCATCCTTTGCGCTCCTTGTCGCATCCTCGCTCGCGGTGATTCTCGCAGTGGTGCTTATAGTGTCGATGCCGGCATATTTCGCCGCAACCGCACCGCGAATATCCGTTGTTGAAACCGCAACGACAACGCAAGACATTGCAACCATGAAAAAGGAATTGGCGTCTGATCAACAAGTACTTACGCTGTTTTCTGCTCTTCCGCACAATCCTAGTATCGCAATAGCGCTGGGTACGCTTCTTCGCGAGAAACCAAAATCAATCACCATTCTTTCGGTCTCGTATACATCCGCAAGCAACAAGAAAGGGAAAGGGGTGCTGCAAGTGAGCGGTACGGCAAAAAGCCGTGAAGCGCTTGGCGCGTATCGCGCCGCTCTCATAAAAAAGCAAATGTTTGATGCCGTGTCGATACCGATCGGTGCTCTCGTGGGTACGGATGCTAACACGTTTGATCTCTCGGTAACCGGAACTTTTTAATGCTATGAACCGCACTCTTATTCTTGTACTCGTGAGCCTCGGTATAATCAGCATGGTAGGAGCTGAAGGGTATATTGTCTATCGCGTACTGAGCGCCCCTGCACCGCAGGCACTTTCAACAAGTATGTCGCTCGAAACGCAGATTGCACAACTGCATCGCACAACGAGTGCGGGACGCAAAGAACTTCAGAAATATGCAATGGATATCGTTAGTGCGGGAGAGCTTGTGCAGCAAGCAGGCCGAGATGCAGGAGTAACGCTTCATATAGCTGGCGCAGTGACACCGCTCACTCCGACGAGAGACCCTGCCCGCCCGGACACGGCGATTGATTCGACCGTAATTGTGATTGATGCACAGGGAAATCTTTCACGACTGGTTCATCTTATTTCGCTCCTCGAGACGCTCCCTATGCCGTCGATGTTGCAGCAATTTCAGCTCAGTCGTGTTGGTCAGGATAAGAAAGTTACCTGGCGGCTTTCTGCACAACTCAAAATATTTTACTTGCCAGAAACAACAGCGCTATGAAACAAGAATACACCCAGGACAGTTGGTGGTATACAGGCGAACCAGAGCGCATGCGTATTCGAGCGCGTTCAGTGTGGCGCGCGACCATAGCAATTGATGTGTGCACGGTGCTGTGTGTCATCGTTGCCGCTTTTGCATATTACGACGCATCCCAGGAGTTTCCTGTCACAACGAACACGGTAAACAAAGCGACGCTTACAAAACTTTTCGATAAAAATCAGCTTCAAGTCGTACTTGGTGCATTTGCGGCGCGTGCCGAACGGTACCAGGCACTCACGAAAACATATCCAAGTCTCGGAGAGTTTGAGAACTGATTTGGTCCCATGGCGTCTCTCGGATAGGATACAGATACGCTTCGGTTAGTGCCGATGCGCTCTCGTAGCTCAATGGATAGAGCCGCGGACTTCTAAGCCGTTGATGTAGGTTCGATTCCTACCGAGAGCACAAGTTGAAGCAAGAGAAGCGCTTGGACTTTTTGTGCGCCCTGTAGGACTTGAACCTACGGCCTTGATGGTGTAAACATCCTGCTCTACCAACTGAGCTAAGGGCGCGCAGCCACATCGTACTACATTCATGAAAGGTGTGCTACTTGTACTTATGAATAACTAAATTGCAAATAATAACTTTGAGGTCCATAATTGGGACGTGTACAAGAATTTAAAATTGAAAGCCCGGCAGTTAAGGCTGGAAGGCAAATCTATAAGAGAGATTGAACGAGAGTTGCAGGTTGCCCGCTCCAATGTGAGTAACTGGGTGCGAGATGTAGAGTTAACTAAAGTACAACTAGACGAATTGGCTTTAAGATCGCATTCCAAAATAACCATAGAAAAGCGGAGAGAGAGTCGTCTAAAAAACGAAGCTGCGCTGCGCATGCCTTATATATTAGAGGGAAGGAAAGACATTAATCAACTCGAGTCTGTTGACCTTTTTATGCTGTCTCTCGGAATTTTTATGGGAGAAGGAGGTAAAACAAATCGTGGCTCCATACAACTTTCAAATACAGACCCTCGCATTATTCAGATTTTTGTTAAATTTTTACTCAATGACTGTGGTTTTCAGATTCAAAAATTACATGGTCACGTAGGAATACACAGACACCTCAACAGAAAGGCAGCAGAAATGTACTGGTCTAAAATATCCGGCATCCCTCTCTCTCAGTTTATGAAAACGACATATCAACATAGTAAACGTGGAAAGGGTGAACGAGACAAGTTGCCATATGGAACTTTCAGTATCGTAGTACATGACACCAAAAAACGCATAAAGCTAGAAGGGTGGATTCAGGGGGTATATCAGAGACTGTTCCCGCACAACACCGATTTGCACCATGTAACTAAACTCAAGGTGTAATGTATACAGGCGGAGCAAAAAATTGCATGGCAGCGCGCTCTATGATAGAGTGGTCGCCACTATGGCACAGAAAGTAACAATATCCCCGGTTGATGTCGCAAAGCGTGCGTCCCTTGATTTGCGCACCGGCGACACTGTTCGCGTTATGCAGAAAATTCAGGAAGGGAACAAGACCCGTCTTCAGGCATTTGAAGGTCTTCTTCTTGCCCGCAAACACGGTACCGAGGCTGGCGGTAGTTTCACCCTTCGTAAGGTTTCAAACGGCGTTGGGGTTGAGCGTATTTATCCGCTCTACTCTCCGCTCATCGATTCGATAGAGGTCGTGAAGCGCGCCCGTGTTCGCCGCGCAAAGCTCTATAACATCCGCGAAAAAGTTGCTCGTGATGCAAAGCGCGCCCTTCGCCGCCAGAAAATGATGCAAGAAGGTGAAGTTTCGACTGAGGGTAACGAATTAGCTGCGGCAGCAGTTGAGTCAGAAGCAAAAACCGAGTAGTATTGCGCAGTGATGCGCAGGTGGCGAAATTGGTAGACGTACTACCTTGAGGTGGTAGCGCCCTCACGGGCATGGGAGTTCGAGTCTCCCCCTGCGCACTGAGACAAAAGAGACAGGTGCAGGCCTGTCTCTTTTGTCTCAGTGCTGACATTCTAACCATAGAGTACCTGTAGGCGGTTAGCCCGTGTTAGTTTCCTGTACGCAGGTTCAGTAAGTACCTCTTTGGTAATGACGGGGAATAGTGCATTAAATGCGGCTAGTTCGTTTTGAATGCTTTCTTGTGTGGGTGTAATTGGCGTACCCGGTACTTCTTGGGCCAGAGAGGCTGCATGGGGAACAAGACTAGCAACGAGAGCGCCAGCTAACCGTAGCGGTGTTCGAGGCTGCTGCCTTTCAAGTTTTTTTCTAACCATCCCTTCAAGTATATCAATTACTTTCTGATATGATTCGGGCATGGCTCTCTTTACGGGAAAAGGTGATGGCGGAACGACGAAACTTTTTGACTCTCCGCAAGGGGTGCGCGTTTCTAAATCGTCTCCCATTTTTGAAGCGCTCGGCATGCTTGATGAGCTGAACACTATCACGGGGTGGTGCAAAGTTGCCTGTGGTGACAGACAATTTCACGATCAGCGATATGACGTGCTGCTTCGAAACGTACAAGATCATCTCTTTACTGTTCAAGCTGAAGTTGCCGGTGCTCCTAAAAATGTGCCAGCAGAAAGCGCAGCACACCTTTCGGCGCTTATTGACTCAATAGAAAAAGAATTGCCCCCGATCACGACATTTTTAGTACCGGGAGGAACGGAACTCTCGGCACGGCTCGACATTGCGCGGGCAGTGACGCGTCGGGTAGAGCGTCGGATTGTGACCCTGCATGAATCAGGTGATCGAACTGTCTCTGAAACAAGCCGTGCGTATCTCAATCGACTCTCGTCTTTTTTCTACGCCCTCGTCAGGTACACAAACTACGTTTCAGGTGTTAGTGAAAGTCCACCAAACTATCAATAGTATGCCGCGTTTTGTACCGAGGGATACCACGGAACTTATTCGATGGTATGAACGCTACGTGTCGCCTCTTGCACTCGTCGGAGGATTCGTACTCGATTCAATTGTTCTTTTGAAGCGTGTTGATCTCTGGACTACAAACGCACTCCTCGGGGGATACCTGATTATTGTCGCGATTGCATTTTTACTTTTTAATGCGATTGAAGGGGGGCGTCTCCGTCGGGAGTGGGCGCTCACCATCGCACCCTTTCTTCCCGTACTAATTCAGTTCTGTTTTGGTGGTTTGTTCAGCGGTTTTTTGGCGCTCTATGTTCGCTCAGCAACATTTGCTCTGAGCTGGATTTTCATCGCTATAGTTGCTGCGCTTCTTTTGGGTAATGAACGATTTATTCGGTGGTACCGCCGTTTCTCTTTTCAAGTCACGATGCTCTATGTAGCGCTCGTGGCATTTCTATTATTTTTTGTACCGATTATTACGCTCTCTGTGGGCCCCATGACATTTATCGGTACCATGGCACTTGCGCTTTTGTGTATAGCGCTACTCCAGATGATTGCACGGACCTATGCTGTTCATGTGATGCGAGTCGAGTGGGGGAGAGCAGTGCAAGGCGTTCTTACCACGACACTTTTGTTCACAGCACTGTACTTTACTAACGCCATGCCGCCCCTACCGCTTTCGCTGAAAGCCTCCGGTATATATCATTCGATACAGCGTTCAGGAGATCAGTATCGGGTCAACAGCGAGCCGTCAACATGGCAACAGAGATACTTCGGCACAGAAGTCTTTCATCACGTCCCCGGTACTGCCGCGTATGTATACGCGTCAGTTTTTGCTCCAAGCGATCTTCTGCTTGATGTGGTGCATGAGTGGCAATATTACAGCACTACGACCCAGCGCTGGGAGACGAAATCGGTGGTGAAGTTTCCAATCCGAGGCGGACGAGACGGCGGGTACCGGGGCTATTCTTTCAAGGTTAATCCAGAGCCGGGAGCATGGCGAGTGAATGTGACGACCGACTATCACCAAACCATTGGTCGGATCAGCTTTATTGTCGAACGAGCATCGGGTACTCCGGTAGTCACAGAATCAATCTTGTAGCCTTCTCTGAGGTGCTACTTTGAACCAAAGGTCGATTAGTTTCTTTTTTGCCACTGTTCTTATGCAGTCAAATAAGATGCTCCACATGATCGCGTTCGTCCTCCTCGTTGTAGGTGGCTTGAACTGGCTCATGGTCGGCGTGCTTGGCTGGGATATCAGTGCATTTTTGGGAGGCATGGATTCAATGCTTGCCAAGATTATCTATATCGCAGTTGGTCTCTCAGCGGTCTATGAGATCGCGACACACAAGAGTTCGTGCAAGATGTGCAGCGCTCAGATGTAAGTGAAATGTGTAGGTGTGAAGCGCCACCCAGCTCTAATTTTTCTGCATAGAAATTAGAGCTGGGCGGCGTTCGCATTTATTGTTAGTTTTTGTTATAACTACTGCGCATTCAGTCACATGGCGACTATGGTGTAATGGTTAACACTGGAGCTTGTGGAGCTCTCAATTCGAGTTCGATTCTCGATAGTCGCCCAATGAAAATCCATCGTTTTTTTGTTGCTGAAGACGTGTTAGGAAATGACGTTGAGCTTCTTGATGAATCAGTAGTCCACCAAATATCACGAGTGCTTCGCATGAAAGTGGGAGAGAGGGTTGCGCTTTGTGATGGAAGGGGAACTGATGCCGTTAGTGAAATAATCGCGATGGATAAAAAATCCGTGTCAGTGCGAGTACTCGAAAGAATACCCACATGGGTTCCGCAGAAAAAAGTTCATGTCTTTCTTGCCCCAATCCGTAAAGAACGATTTGAGTGGGCCCTCGAAAAGTGCACGGAACTTGGCGTAGCAAGGGTGACACCGCTCATCACCGAACGCAGCGAACGGGGAATCGTAAAGCGTGAGCGCGCTGAAGTGATTATGAAAGAAGCCGCAGAGCAATGTGGCCGCGGAGACGTACCGATTTTTGGCGAGCCAGTGGAACTCGAAACTCTTTCCGGTGAGTATTTTGTGCTCGACATGGGTGGGGTTGTGTTGGAACAGAGTGCCCAAAAAAACAAAGAAATACGGCTTTTAATAGGGCCTGAAGGAGGGTGGACCGAAGCTGAGCGTGAATTTTTCAAGAGTAAAAACTGGCAATCGTTTTCTTTGGGACCCACAACGTTGCGCGCTGAAACTGCAGCAGTTGCCGCTTGTGCTAGAGTGCTATAATTAAAGCACTATTGGTTAATCACTAGTTGCTAGCTTCTATTTTATTTATGCAAACCTTACCTGACGACCACAAAAAACGAATGTGGCTCATTGGTATCTTAATCGTACTCGCACTCATTGCGCTCTATTTTGTAAAAGGAACGTGGGCGAAAATCGCAGTTGGTGCGATGATTGCGCTCCTTCTTGCCGCCTTTGGTATGGAGGCAAGTAAGACCGACTATGACATGGGCAAACTCATTGAAACCGGGTCGTTCGCCGCATCAAAAATTGAACGAGATGCAGGAGGAAACCTTACTCCTGCTGGCATCGATGCCTTCTGTAATGCAAAAGAGAAAGACTATAACTGCAAAGACTTTAAGACCCAGAAAGAGGCGCAGACAGTATACGATCGCTGTAAGACCCTCGGTCAGAATATGGACGTCTATGGTCTCGATGGCGATAAGGACGGCAAGGTGTGTGAAGCGCTTCCTGCGAGAGTCCGGTAAGAAAATACGCACTCACTTCGTCATAGAGGCATACCCATTAACACAACAAGTTTATTGTATGAATGATTCAAAAATTACCATTGCTCCACCAGAGATTATCGTCAAAGCCGGAGCGCTCGCGTTAGGCGTACTCGCGCTCTTTCTCCTTGTTCTCACGGCAAGCGAGTGGAAATCAATGCGCTTTATCGGCTCGGGTGTCACTGCGACGAATACAATTAATGTATCAGGAAAGGGTGAAGTGTTTGCGGTGCCTGATACCGGTGAATTTACGCTTACAGTTCGCGAAACCGCAAAGCAGGTGAAAGATGCACAAGATACAGCAACAAAGAAGGCAAACGGTAGCATCGCGTTTTTGAAAGATGCAGGTGTGGATGAAAAAGACATAAAGACCACCGACTACTCAGTCAATCCGCAGTATGAGTGGCAGCAAGGTGTTTGTCCTGCAAACGCAGGGTACTGCCCTGGCGGTAAGCAGATACTGACCGGCTTTCAGGTGTCGCAGACACTTTCAGTAAAAGTCCGAGACACAAAGAAGGCGGGAGATCTCTTGAGCGGCGTTGGCAGTAAAGGGGTTTCGGAAGTATCGGGACTCACGTTTACTGTTGCTGACGAAGATTCTCTTAAAGCGGAAGCTCGCGAGAAAGCAATCGCTGATGCAAAAGAAAAGGCAGACGTGCTTGCAAAACAGCTCGGGGTATCGGTAGTGCGTATCGTCGGTTTCTCTGAAAATGACGGTGGCTATGTGCAACCAATGTACATGAAGCGCGAAGCATTGATGGCGGCAGATAGTATGGGCGGTGCTGCTCCGCAGGTACCAGTTGGGCAAAACAAGATTCAGTCGAACGTAAGTATTACGTACGAGATTAAGTAAAACTCCGGCGGCAGAGGATGCGTTAACATCCTCTGCCGCCCCTCTTGACTCAAGACATCGTTTCCAGTACGATACTTGACATACAGGCCCCGAAAGGGGTTTTAAAAATGTCTATTTTATGAACGCTTTCACTCAATATCTCAAAGACACGCGAGCAGAGCTTAATCACGTTGCATGGCCGACACAAATGCAGACGATTATCTACACCATACTGGTTGCAGCTATCTCACTCGGTATATCTTTCTACCTTGGTTTTTTTGACTTTCTCTTCACCAGTGGACTTTCGAACGTCGTAAAAAACCTTCCCGCCGCTTCAATAAAGCCACCAATCACCATCGAGCAGCAAGGCACAACCACGACTCCGTCAGTAACCGCAACAACTACCCCCGAGTCGCCACAATTTAATCTGTAATTTTTGTACCTATGAAGCAAACACACGGAACAGAACGCAAATGGTACGCAGTACACACGTATTCAGGATATGAGGACGCTGTTGCGCGTAACTTGAAACAGCGCGTCGAATCGTTCGGTATGCAGGAGAAGATTTTTCAGGTCATTGTGCCGGTTGAGAAGAAAGTGAAGATTAAAAACGGTCGTAAGTCAGAGACTCGTGAAAAGATTTATCCGGGGTACGTGCTCGTCGATATGGTTGCAAGTGACGATGCGTGGTCTGTTGTGCGCAATACTCCGCAAGTCACCGGATTTGTAGGAACTGCAAATCAGGCAGTGCCACTTCTCCCGCACGAAGTCGAACAAATCTTGAAGCGCGCATCAGGTGACACCGTTAAACACGCAATCGATCTTTCAGAAGGAGACGCAGTCATTATCACCGACGGACCGTTCAAAGACCTCGAAGGAAAAGTAGGGGAGATTGACGAAGACCGTGGAAAGGTTAAAGTCTTGGTACCTATGTTCGGTCGTGAGACCCCGGTAGAGCTCGAAGCTGATCAGGTCCAACGAATTTAGGCACTAGCCACTAGAGAATAGCGACTAGAAAAATACAAAATCAAACATTTACTAAGCCCTATACCCTAACCACTAATTACTACTCACTATGGCAAAAGAAGTAACAAAAATCATCAAACTCCAGCTTCCAGCAGGTTCTGCTACTCCTGCTCCACCGGTTGGTACTGCGCTTGGTCCTGCGGGTGTAAACATCGCTCAATTCGTCAAAGAATTTAACGATGCGTCACGTCCTCAGATGGGCAACGTGCTCCCCGTTATCCTCACGGTGTACAAGGATCGTACGTTTAGTTTCATCATGAAGAAGCCACCAGCTTCACGCCTCCTTTTGAAAGCAATGGCGAAAGAATCTGGTTCAGGTAAGCCAAACTCACAAAAAATTGGCAAAATCTCAAAGAGCAAACTCAAAGAACTCGCAGAACTCAAAATGGAAGACATGAACACAGCTTCAGTAGAAGGTGCCATGAAACTTCTCGCAGGTACTGCTCGCTCAATGGGTCTCGAAGTTGAAGCATAATCAATACAACAAAGAGCCGGCTCCTTTTAGGAGCCGGCTCTTTGCCGTACAATGCGCACTATGAAAGCCGAGTTGGTGCAAAAAATACAAAAAACTCTGGAGAAGCTTGGAGTAGCTGCAGGGAATGTTTCTCTTGATGTGCCGGGAAATAATACACACGGTGATTATGCGACTGGTGTTGCTCTTGCGGTTGCAAAACAGGCGGGGATGCCGCCGCGCGCAACGGCAGAAAAAATTGTTGCCGAACTGGGAACGATTAAAGGAGTAGAGAAAATAGAAATTGCTGGACCAGGGTTTATAAACTTTTTCCTCTCCACACAAGCACTTGTTGAGGCTGTCGCTGGCGCACGAACCAATGAGTGGGGAAGAGGAAATTTTCTCAAAGATAAAACCATCTTGTGTGAATACACAGACCCGAATCCGTTTAAGGCATTCCACATTGGTCACTTGATGAGTAATACCATCGGTGAGTCGCTTGCTCGTTTGTGCGAATCGCAAGGCGCGACAGTTGTGCGCGCAAACTATCAAGGCGACTTGGGTGTGCATGTTGCCTGTGCTATCTGGGGAATTAAAAAATTAGGTATTCACCCCGAAAGTGCTGATGAATTTGGTGCAGCCTATGCCGCGGGCGCTACTGCGTACAAAGAAGATGAAACTGCAAAAACTCAAATCGATGCGCTTAATAAAAAATTGTATGACCGCTCTGATGCGGAACTGAATGAACTGTACGACTCCGGACGCAAAGCGTCACTCGATGCGTTTGAAGCCATCTACGCAATTTTGGGAACGAAATTTAATCGTTACTACTTCGAATCTGAAACAGCGCCAGTAGGGAAGGAGATAGTTCTTGCACACCCTGAAATTTTTCCTGAGTCAGATGGTGCACGAGTGTTTAAAGGAGAAGACTATGGTCTCCATACCCGCGTCTTTCTCAACAAGCAAGGTTTGCCAACCTATGAGGCAAAAGAATTAGGGCTCGAAAAGATGAAACAAGATGAATACCCGCATTCAGAGAAGTTCATCATCGTAACTGCAAACGAAATCACTGAATATTTCAAAGTCCTCAAAAAGGCTATGGAGCAAGTACTTCCAAGTGTTGCAGCAAAATTACTGCACGTGCCGCACGGCATGATGAAATTGCAGAGCGGAAAAATGAGTTCACGAACCGGCTCTGTCATCACCGGAGAGTCACTTCTTGGTGAACTAAAAGATGCTGCACTTGAACGTGCAAAAGAAAGTCGTGCAGAGAACCATGAATTGCTAGCACAACAAATCGCGGTAGCTGCTATTAAATTTCAAGTCCTGAAAGGTGGAACGAGTAAAGATATTATTTTTGACCGTGAGCGCTCTCTGTCACTTGAAGGCGATTCTGGGCCCTATCTCCAATATGCTCATGCACGCTGCACGTCACTTCTTGAAAAAGGGAAGAGTGTTGGTATAACGCCAGTTATCGATGCTTTTGGCGTAATGCCTGATTTCGTACGACACCTCGTTCATTTCCCAGAAGTGGTAGAGCGCGCTGCAAGCGAATACGAACCGCACCACGTTGCAACGTTTCTTATTGAACTCGCGTCACAATTCAATGCATGGTACGCACAAGAAAAAATCATGGACACACCGGATACCGCGCACAAGCTCGCGCTTGTCGATGCGGTTCGTCAGACACTTCAAAACGGTTTATGGGTACTTGGTATTTCTGCACCAGAGAAGATGTGAGTAACTCTTCTTGACCGAAGTCCTAAATCTCGCTTTGATTGAACAAGTACCAACGTGTCGAAAAAGGATACCGACATGGCTACGTTTAAAACCACTGAGCCGGGACGCATCCACGCTGACATCATGCTGCACTGCATGGGCGATGTGATTCTCATTGAGCGAGAAACAGGACATTCGGTGACAATTCCTGGACATCTCATGGACGATGAGGTGCGTAAGACAATCGTAAGTTTTTGTTCCGGGTGCGAACCGGGAGCAGAAATCACCGTTGTCTCAAGTGATGGTCCCAGTCGCATGCAGTGGCCACCGATTCGTCGATAGAGAAAGGACCGCCCTTAGTGGCGGTCCTGACTTGTAAGGCATATTCTGTTAGGATACGAATTATGGAAAAGTCAGACACAGCAAAGAGGGAAGAAGAGGTGGTGGCGTTTTGGCGCTCCGACAACTCATTTGAAAAGTCGTTACAAAAGCCAGCTCCTAACGGCGAGTTTGTGTTTTATGATGGCCCGCCGTTTGCAACTGGTCTTCCGCACCACGGGTCTCTCCTCTCATCTATCGTTAAAGACGTCGTGCCACGCTACAAGACAATGCGCGGATATCGTGTGCGCCGACGTTGGGGTTGGGATTGTCATGGTCTGCCTATCGAGTCGCTTGTTGAAAAAGAGCTTGGACTCAAAACAAAGAAGGATATTCAGACAATCGGTGTAAAAGCATTTAACGAAAAAGCCAAATCAATGGTGCTTCAGTTTGTGCACGATTGGGAGCGGTATGTTGAGCGTATTGGCCGCTGGGTAGACTTTTCAAATTCGTACAAGACGATGGACAACACGTTCATAGAATCAGTGTGGTGGGGACTCAAACAATTGTGGGACAAGAAACTTTTGTACGAAGGACGTAAAGTCTTGATGTATTGCACTCACTGTGAGACGCCGCTCGCCAAAGCTGAGATAGCGATGGACAACACCTATAAAGACATCACCGAAGAAGCGGTGATGGTGAAGTTTAAAGTGAAAGAACCAGCGAACTATAAGTTACCGGAGAACACGTACATACTTGCCTGGACAACAACACCATGGACTCTGCCGGGGAATGTGGGGCTCGCAGTGGGGAATGATATCGCGTATGTGCTTGTGAATACTCTTAGTGATAAAAAACAAAATCCGAAAGTAGCAATACACGGCTCACAAGGTGAAAATCTTTTTGTTGCAAAAGAACTGCTTTCAAAAGTGTTTTTTGAGCACGAGTACACGGTTGTGAAAGAATATAAGGGGAGTGAATTGGTGGGCCTGGTCTACGAGCCACTTTACACGGTCACTCCAGTTGAAAAGCATGAAGGTAAAAAATATGTCGTTCTCGCTGCCGATTTCGTTTCGGTCGGTGAAGGAACTGGAATCGTCCACACCGCCGTTATGTATGGTGAGGACGATTTTGTGCTCGGACAAAAAGAAGGGCTCCCGATGGTGCAGCTTCTTGCAGCCAACGGCACCTTTACTGACGAAGCTCCTGCGTTTGTTCGCGGCAAATACATCAAAGATGCAGAAAAAGATATTAAGAAAGATTTGGAAACGCGCGGACTTATGTTCGAGCGCAAAAATAATACTCACTCATACCCGCACTGTTATCGCTGTGGGACACCGCTCATCTACAACGCAGTCTCTTCGTGGTTCATCAACATCCAGTCAGTCAAAGCAAAAATGCTTTCTGAAAACCAGAAAGTAAATTGGGTGCCGAGCCACTTAAAAGATGGGCGCTTTGGCAACATTGTTGCCAACGCTCCTGATTGGACCATTTCCCGCAACCGCTTTTGGGCATCACCACTTCCTATCTGGAAAGAGAAAAACGGTCCGCGCGTGATGATTGTTGAGTCGCTTGCAGACATTCGGAGTCGAGTAAAAAAGAGTGGCAATACTTATCTCGCTATGCGCCATGGCGAAGCAGAAAATAATGTTCGTTCGATTTTGAATTCTACAAATGAGCATGCTATGTCGCTTACCGAGGAGGGGAAGAAGCAGGTACGCCTTAAAGCGGAGAAAATGCAAAA
>Ga0214923_10001835_pt1 | contig 29456 bp, 37 predicted proteins | sample LL1510_MetaG_FD_177993 | JGI IMG/M metagenome (GOLD analysis project Ga0214923, IMG submission 177993) | Freshwater microbial communities from Lake Lanier, Atlanta, Georgia, United States - LL-1510 | ecosystem: Environmental > Aquatic > Freshwater > Lake | place: USA: Georgia | collected...
GTAATATATTCATTGTAAAAAATAGTTTATTTATTATATAAAACTCGATCGTTGATTATAACAACGTATTCAAATAATCGTGACGACAGTAATTATTGAAGAATAATTTATGTGTTTTCAAGGACTGGTAGTATATAAAATATTCCGAAATACTTGACTTGTTCAAAGTGTAGTAAGAGAATATGAGTTGTTTGCAAGGACATCCATTGGTATTTACTACTTATCCAACATCAATTTATTATACAGACAAATTTGGATGTAACAAGTGTTTACGAGAGTTACATTTCCCAAGTTATCAATGTACCAAGTGTCAATTTGATTTATGTATTGATTGTTACAAGGGTAAATACTACATATATTGTCATTGATGATAAACTAACTTTCTTTGAAAGAGAGATTTATCAATCCCAAGAGTACCTTTCAACGTGTACCCATGTATACATCAGAAGCGTATGACGTTCGTTATGGTTTGTCAACAAATGATGAAGAAGAAACATTTCATACCTATCGACCCACACATTGGACATTTGAAACAAAAAGAGCAAGTACTATTCGTCTTGCATCAAGAGGACAATCGATCAACCTACAACAATTTCTACAAAATCCATCCAATTATGTTGATAATATATTCGATATTGGTTTAATGGAACAATTGGTCTTAGTCAGATATCAAGTTGTATGTGTTCCAATTTCATCCATTTTCCATGTTTGCTTGTATACCAGCAATTCCTCAAAATTCCAGGACTCTAGTACCAGCAATTTCTCAAAATTCCAGGACTCTAGTACTAATAATAACCAAAGGACTCATGATATAATTGTCTTGGCAACACCTCAAGAGATTACAGTCTCAAATCAAAACACAATGGGTTGTCTTGAATATCGAGATTTTGACAATGATATACCTATTGGAACAGATTTCTGTAAGAAATGTTCTATCATCATTCAAATACCACCACCAGAATCTAAGAGACGTATCTTTGTTACTATTACTTTCTACCATCTTCTTATTAGTCATGAACCATCTACTACTGATATCAAGGTACCTTTTTATCATTATAATTATTCATTTGTGTTAGTTGATTGAATCTCAACTTGAAAAGTATTATCCAATTCAACCCAATTCTGGACCAAACAATCTTTCTTTAGAGAATAAGTATAGAGATCTTATGATTGATATCAATTGTTCCATTCATCAAGAACCATTACGTCTTGGATCATACAAACTTAAATGTATGGGTTATGGATGCAAAAGTCAAGGTACCCTCTGTTTCTCTTTTATGTGATTATTTATTTGTTTTCTAGATATTCATGATAAGAAATTTTATTGTCTACAATGTGGTTTTACATTATGCTCAACATGTATCATAACAATGAAGCAATCGTCACCAATGGATTTGAATCAGTTTCCGATTCATTCAAATCAATATCTATTACAATAAAAATGAATGATAACAAGAAACATGCGTTATGTATGGAAAGTTTAGTTAACGTAGCAAGATATTTATTGATGAAGGAACTTGATGTTATATCATGGGATATTGTGGAAAGTATCGAGTTTCAATCCCGCTTTGAACAAACATTGTTTTCCATGTTTGAGTTTTCACTTGATGAATGGAAATATATGGTTTATTCCATTGCTCGAGAATATATTCAACCGAAAGATATTGATCATATCAAAGAAACGATTCAGGAACAAGTTACTGAATGGACAACATCAGCTCATCATTTTGGACGTTTTAAATTTCATCTACTTTATTTAATTCATAAGATTCATAACTTGATTCTATTTTCTGATGACAAAGAAGAACTTTTGGGAAAAGAAGAACTTTTGGAAACCGACGAGGAAGATGATGTTTTAGATGAATTAAGTCAACTTGTTAATTTTGCAAGATATCTCATGTTGAGAGAATATCAGTTGGAGCATTGGAATGATGTTAGATTAAATTTACATGATAAATTATCTCGTGAACAATTGGACAAGATTTTGTATACTATGTTTGGTCTTTCACGTGAAGAGTGGAAAAGAATAGCTATCCATTTCATTCATTATGATGCACCAAACTTATTACCTAGTCCTCTAGAACAATATGACACTCCTATATTACAAGACTATATACAAACTAAACTACCCATGTGGGAGAAACTAATTCGTTATCATCCACAAACCAAAACATTGTTACAGAGGATTTTGGATAAAATAAATTTATTATGATTTGTTATGATTCATTATGATTCGTTTCGTTTACGCTTCGTTTACGTTTCGTTTACGTTTCTTGGACATACAGTCCTTGAAAACACATAAATTATTCTTCAATAATTACTGTCGTCACGATTATTTGAATACGTTGTTATAATCAACGATCGAGTTTTATATAATAAATAAACTATTTTTTACAATGAATATATTACAACATTACTCCACATACTCATGACGCCACAAAATACGAGGGGTTTTCATACACTGGACTACATCGGTTTTGTGAATCCAATGATATCATCAGATCCATATCCTCTTCATGTTGTAGAATGTTTGTAAAGGATTCGATGATGAGTTTCAATTGTTCTCGAAGTTGTTCAATAGATGGGTTACCAATAAGTTTAAAACTCTTACATAAAGTGTTTGGTCTATCATAACAAGCATTGATAATAGCCTCACGTTCCGCCAATGAATCTCCAAATGATATGATGTTTCTATGAGTGGTAGTAGTAGAGGAGAACACTCTTGTCAAACATTGTCGAAAAGCAAATAACTTCCAAGTCATTGGATCGTTAGGGAAACACTTTTCATAAGTTGAACGAGCCGAGGTAATAGTCACCTTATCCAATAAAGGTATGACACCAGGTATATACTTTTCAGAACTAATTTGAATCCATCCATCAACTGCATTGGTAATAATATGCACCTCAGCATGTTGTAATGCTAATGTGATTAAATCAATCACATAACTCTCCAACAACTTGAGCTGATCACCATCAACATTCTCTTTTTGATCTAGTAAAAAAGAACTTGCCAATAATGTATCATCCCAATCAAATATAATGACTGTAATAACAATGTTTAGTTTTATAAATGTTTATGGAAGAAACCATACCATGACTTGTTGTTCTCTTTAACGTTTCTTCCATGATGTAAACCAGTAATTTCTCAAAGTTCAAGGACTCTAGTACCAATATTTCCGAATGTCAGGCTGAATTCCTCGGAAAATGTATACTTACTATCTCTTCATTGGTGAATGACTTCTCTTATTAACAATGTTTGTCTGCGCCATTTTACTCGTTACAATATCCATATCATCAGCTCTAGTGTAAAAGTATAAAGCACATTCTTGAGCATTTTGACTTGTAAATCCAAGACCCATTAAGTAAGATTCAAATGACCTTAAATCTCTACCATGGGTATAAAACTGATTCCATAATGCATCGATATCTTTAATACCATGCGTATTTAATAACTTGACACCAGATTCACCAATTCCTGGGATTCTAGAAAGATGATCATCCTTTTTATGTAATGATTTGGATCTTTTACTAATTGAAATTCGTGATCCCCTTCTCGGTGATTTTGAAACACTCCTTCTCGGTGATTTTGAAGAACCCTTTCGTGGTAATGATATAAAATTTTTTTCTAAAGCTCTTTGATAAAAGTAATCAGTACATTTTTTGGAATTAGATTTTGACATTCCAACTTTTTGATGTAAAAAATCAAGAAAAGAGATAGGATTGGTTTCAAGAGAAAAGAAATGTCCCCATAAATGATCAATCTTGGTGATTCCATGATGCTCGAGTTTGGATAATTCAGATGATGTAACACCTGGACAATCTGACAATTGTTTCCTTCTTTCAATGTTATGTTTATTACATTTTGATGTTCCTTGAAGTGCTTTATTCTTACAAGGTGTACCTTTCTTTGTCAAACTATCACAATTCATTTTTTTCTCTTATTATTTTTTTTAACGCGCAACACGAAATGATCAAGTATAAACGAATAGATTCCAAAACAAAATAAAAAAAATGATTGGAAAGTTTGTTATATTTATAATAATCATCGTCTATATGGTATTACTTATTGATCAGTGTCGTGGAAGTATTATGATAACCTTTTTGAATGGTGTTACCACTTATAGACGAAAAAATTATGATAAACAATTATTGAATTTTATTGAACCTCATCAAACAGCTGTCTTTATGTTTCATGGATTTGGTGATACATCTGATGGTAAAAGTGTGAAATCACTTGGATTTCCTCCAGATGATTATTGGTTTTATTGCTATCAATACAATTGTAAAAAAACTATATCTTATTGGTTAAAGGATTTCTATCAGAAATATCAAAAAGTCGCAGCAGTGGCTAAAAAGGTTATACTATGGGGTCTGAGCTTTGGTGGATGGTTTGTGTTAGCAGTGGCTCAATACATTTATGAACAAACAGGTAAATCAATCAAGGTATTTTGTATAGCCCCATTTTCTCATTGGAGAGATTTAGTGTATATGCCACCATTTATTCATTCTACTCATGTTTATGGAAATATCAGATTTAACAAATTTCATGAGAATTGGTATATCTTAGCATCGAAAGGAGATGAAATTATTGATTATCGAGCTGTTGAAAGACATTATGGACCGTATATGAGCATCATCTATACAACAAACAACTATCTACATAACGATATTGTTAGTTCTCCAGAATATGTAAAATGGATAAAAACAAATTTCTTCAAGTAAAAGAAAAAAGAACAAGAATATGCTTCTCGCAGCAATTCCATTGGCGTTTGCAGCCGCTGGTGCAGCTGGACTTGGAGGAAATGCAGTATATAATGCAGTACAAAAATCTAATGAAGAGAAAAAATTAGCTACTGCAGAACCTATCGTTCCTACTGTAACTGTTGGAAATGTATCCTTGGTCGATTCAGTACAAAAAGGATATATTCGATTGAATGGGAAAGAGGTACCTATATCGAGTTTAGATGAACAAACAATTACCTCTATTCAAGATAAGAATTTTGAGGAGAAGAGGCGAATGTTTCAAAGTTATATAGATGAACGAGATAAGGCTTGGAAATTAGCAACCTATAAAGAGAATAAACGTAGAAGTGATGCAAAACTTCCCAAAGAAACAAGTGAAGAGATGGACATTAGAAAGAAACAATTCTTAATCGACTGGGAAATAGCTCAACAAGAGTTAGCTGCAAGAGTCACCCGAGTGGCAGCACTGGAAGCAAAACGTCGAGAAGAGGCAGATAAGAAGCTTGATCGAAAAATGGCAATGTCGCAAGAACAAGAACAGATAAAAATTGAACATGCCAAGTTAGCATTGGAAGCTGAAATACGAAAGATTAAAGAACAAGAAGAAGAGACTAATAGACGTAGAGAAGCTGAACGAAAAGCAGAAGAAGAGAGAATAGCAGAGGAAGATAGGTTAGCCGAACAAAGAAGATTAGAAAAGCAAAAGGCTTTAGAAGAAGAGGAAGCTGAACTACTAAAATGGGAACAGGATCTACAAAAACTAAGTGAGGAAGAAGAGTTACAGAAATGGGAAACTGATGTTGCTGCAAAACAATTAGCTGAACAAAAGCTTAAACAAGAACAAGAAGCTCAACAAAAGGCTAAACGAGAATTGGAAGAGAAACAAAGACAAATTGAAGAGGAGAGATTACGTGTCGTTAGAGAAGAACAAGAACGATTACGACAATTAGCATTAGAACGTCAGAGACAGGATGAGGAAACTCAAAGGGAAATGGAGAGAATGCAACTCGAGGTAAAAGCATTAGAAGAAGCCAGTAAACTTTATGAGGAAAATATGAAAAAAGCATTACAAGAAACAGAATCTTTACAAGTTAGCAAAGGTGTTGCTATGACATTTCCAGCCATTAAAAATCCAAAAGAATATAAACAATACTTGGATGACTTGAGAAAGTATGATGATTTAGTTGCCTGTTATAACAGTTCATGGACTCAACAAACATTTGCTGATAAAGCTCGAGACTTGGTGAAAAGGTTACGAGAATTAACTGAAAGTAATGTAGATGAATTCTTTGATCGTCGACGTGCTTGGTATAGAATTGCGAGAACTACACCACAGGATAGACGTTCTGGTGATTGGAAGATCTGTTGGCAGAATATCTCTAGAATTTATGAAATTATCTTTTATGAAGTCCAAGAAAAGATTAAATCGAATGCATTAGAACAATTAATCAAAGATGTTGTATCTCAACGAGATAAAAAGGTAGAAGCCTATTATCAAAAACATGTAAGCATTCCATCAAGACGATTAGCTGAACTTATGGAACATTTTACTAAACCCCAATATGAAAACGATGAATTGATTCTTAGACCTAAGAAAATATTTGATACACCAGAATCTATTGCTCTTCGAAAAATCTATCAACAAAAGTTTAAAGGTAGAAGACTTGAATCCATAAGAACCAAAATGAGATGATTTCACAATGTATTTTTAAATCCATAAGAACCAAAATGAGATAGTTTTCACAATGTATTTTTAAATCCATAAGAACAAATATGAGATAGTTTTCACCATGTATATGTATACAAAGTAAATATGATATCAATGTATAAATAATAAATAATAAATATGATATCTATGAAACAATAAATATGAAAGTTGATTGTTTTAACAATTATATAATAAAGATACAAGATATTCATCATGTTCATCAAAATCTACCACTTGATGAAATTCTTTCAATTCGGCAATAAATCTTGATAAAGAAGCGAAACTATTCTTTTTAAATAATTTATCATGAAAACTAATAGTGGCCGCACTAACTTTGATTTCTTTATTTACTCCTAAAACATTATGTGAATCACTGTATCCACATTTGGAAATAGTAATAAATGTATTCCAATAACGAAGACGTTTTAGTAGTTTATGGATATAATAAGTACAGTCCAGTGAAATATACTCAACAATTATTTTGGTTGTAGTAGAGTCAAGGAATCTTTCAAGATTTTGGTATCTTTGAATATTTTCATAGAAAATCTGGCGTACGGTAATATTGGTCACAGCTTGAAGAAATTGCCATTGATAGGATGATTTAATAGTAGATGGTAATAGAGAATTTTTAAAGAAGTTGCAACAAAAGTTATCCAATGATCCATAGGTTCTTAACCAAGATGTCTCTCGATAGGCAAAGATAATGGGATACAATTTTTCATAACCCAAATTGTTTATAAAACCCAACTCAATTCGTTGATTTTCTTTGACGATACTATAGGAAGAGATGGGTTTACAAGAATGTTCTATCATCATTTTGGAATCTATTGATTCCTTTGCAATGTGTGGATTTAACTTGTATAAGAATATCTCGGATCTAACACAATCTTGAATCTGAGAAATAATTGATCTTTGAATCCTAACTAATAAAATATCAATGTTAAGAGCTGCTTGTGATGCCATTTTTATAATATCATGAATAGTTCATAGTAAGAAAGTGTGTCCCTTTCCCTATTTATGATCATAGTCTTTATCAATTATGAATTTTGGATGAATTGAAGTCATCAAATAAAAAGAAGGATATGGATGATACGATATGGTTAGTCATTTACATTTTATTGGGTATTCTAGTATTGAGTAGTGTTGGATATTTCGTGTATAAGGTATTACTAAAATATAAACAAAGGGATGTAGAAGAAATTCATCACGTACGAATGGTATCATTCGAAAAACAAATAGATATATTTCGTAAAGAACATCATATTTCTCAAGATTGGGAAAGTTCCCCTATGGGTGAAAAAGGGTTTTTTCTAACTACATTTGATTTTTCAGTAAACTTTTTTACTGTATTAGGAAAATGGAATACCTATTTAGAACAAGAAGGAATTACTAAAATGAATGATCTAATGGTAGATACACCATTATATCAACAACAATCCTATACTTTCGGTACATTATCATCCATCTTACAGAAATATAACCTATCCATGTATACACCATCCTATCATATGATATCGATTCAGTCGAAAAGTCGAAAACTATTTAATTCCATGAATAAAGACCTGTACATAGCAGAAATATGTGTCATTCTGAAAAAGGAAGATGTACCATGTCACAATATTCACTTTAAAGTGGTACTTGAATCCAATCAAAGAAATTCTTCTACCATGAAGGTTTGGTATAAACTATATTCTTTGGAACAAGAACCATCAAAATCAAATAATTCTGGTGGAATTATCAATTATGTAAGTAATATGATGTTTGGAAGTACTTCTGCTGCACCCCCTACTACTTCTCCTCCTGTTTCTTTATCTTCTACCATTAATGATATTTCCATGAAAAACTGGATCATTCATCAAGTCTTTAATGGTCTAAATGTTAATGAAAATGTGAAAAGTGAAATACCTTTGAATCATGATGCCATTCTTTCTAAAGTGGATTCATTCGACGATAGTACTGTTCTTGCAAATAACTTAAAATATTTCATTCCTGGTATATTTGGTCTGGTAGGTATTGTCATTACAAAGCTTTTATAAGAAAAACAAGATTTATACATGATTATATTTCAAATCAAAGAGAGAGACCATAGCATTGAACATGAACTTATAAGGCAAGGCAATTCATATCCTATTATTTGGACTGATCATCGTGAACAATGGAATTATTTAGTATCAACTATCTTTTATGATGTGAATGATATGCATCATGTGGCTGAAATTATCAAACGAAAAAATAGGCTTACAAACAATCAAACGAATTTATTATTTATCTTTGATCATATTCCAAGTAATGTATGGAGATTCTATCAAAATAGTATTCAGAAACTAATGTGTAATGCTGAATTACTACACATTGATGTTCTTGTAACCATGAATCAATCCAATTATGACCAATGTATTACACCCATTATGGCAGCTCATATCGACCAATTATTATTATAATATTTCAAAATGAGAAAGGCTAAAGTGTCAACGCAACAATTCCTGTTGATCCAATACCTTGATCACCTCTTACAGTATTTGTTAGCGAAGAAGTGACTTCCACTGGAACCACAACTACTTGTTCTAGAATGAGCTGAGCAATTCGATCACCGATATTTACACGGTACTCCACATTACTATGATTGAATAAGATAACCTTGACATTGCCTCTATAATCTGGATCGATTACACCTCCACCCACATCAATACCATGATTCCAAGCCAAACCTGATCTTGGAGCTATACGACCATAACAATTGGGAGGTAACTCAATGACTATATCCGTATGAATCATGACTCTAGCACGTGGTGCTATTATCTTTTCTTCAGCCGAAAACAAATCATATCCCACCGCTCCTTCTGAACCTCTCTGAGGTACTCTTCCCAAATCACTTAATAACTTGACTTTTAACGACATTCTAGTTTGCTTTGAATAAAATTTTTTGGCATGTATATAAACCAAACACATTCCTTCTCTTCCTTTTCACAAATCTAAATGATAGCAAAGTAGTTATTTCTATCACTAATTGATTCTTGTTTTATTACATTTCAAAATATCCATTCTATTTCAAGTCGTTTTTTTTTGTTTTGAAATAAAAAGCAAATAGATGGATGGAATAACACAAGGTATAAGACATTTTCTTGGTCGTTGGTTTTCTGCAGATTTTAAACCATATGAATTGGAAATTGATGAGGAAGGATTAACAGGAATAAAATATTTATGTGAGTTAATTTTACAGACCGATTCCCCATATAAAGAGGGAATTCTATACGTTGCTTCTCATTATACTATCGACTTTAATGGAGAGTTTGCAAACAGAATCAAACAAATGTATCAGTCAGAGTTTAATACATACGATCCTGAACTTAACTATAACATATTTAATGTAAAAGGATGTGAAGAAACCCAGGATATAGATCCCATAGTAACAGCAATAGAAAGATTTAAAAACATTGCTTACATTAATTACTATAAGATAACCAAAGGTAAAGAGTGGCCAATTTGTCATGTACTATTTTTCTTGAAAAGATTGTATGATTGCATAGCTTCTAATGATAAATATAAACAAGATAATAATATAAAAAAACTTGTTGAATCAATATTTCAGCAAAACGAAAAAACCACTGCCGTAATTGCGAATATATTTTTATTATCAAAGGATATATTCGACGCAATGTTTCAATCAATTCCTATCGTCGAATTAGATCCTCAAATACATGAAACACCTAAACCAGAAAAAGAATCTGATGTTCAACCTAAAGTGAAACCTCAACCAAACAAACAGACAGAACATCAAGAATCTGCAAAACTTAAAACACTTTTACATAAAGATCCTCAATCAAAACATAAAAAACTTCAGGGTAAAGTAATAAACCCTTCTGTACAAAATCAAAACCCTTTTCCTCAAAAGAAAAAAACCCATAAAGACCCAACACCAATTGTACCTCCTCAATCACCCAATAAACTTGAGCAAACTCCTAATCCTCAACCAACACCAATTGTTGACTCTGAACAGATAAATAAAAATAAACAACCAACTCCTCCTCTATCACATAAGAGAACTTGGTCTCCAAGAAATAACAGTAACAGTAAAAGAACTCAGTCTTTAAATTTTTCATCAAAAAACAAAACAACAGAAGAGCGGAGAAGAATTTCAGCTCCTGTAACATTCAAATATCATACTCAAAATCATACAAATCAAGTTCAAGTGAAAGAAAAAGTTTCAAAAACTCCCTATCTCATTCTAGCAAGTCAGAGTATATTCATGGGTGTATCTATTTTTTTGATTACACGAGTTGGAAAATAAATATTTTATTGTTGTACGCTTTGATTTTTAAATAGTTGTACCACTTGTTCTGCATCAGTGCAATCCTTTGGTGACTTATCAGGACGAAGTCGAATGAATCTTGGAAATCGTAGAGCAATACCCTTGGTTTTATGAACAGTACCCATAGCCGCCAAATGAACTGGAGATAAAGACAAGTCAGCTGCCAACACTTCCCATACTTGAGAAGTAGAAAACACAACATCAGGTTTCAAACTCGAGGCAAACTTGTAATTGTCGGGGATTGACTTGACAACACTAGGACTTAGTGATTTGAAATGGGTAGTTAAATCCTCATCCGAGAATCCAGTACCAATCTTGGTAATACTTTGAAATGTATCACTTGACTTGTCATAACAAGCCAATAGATATGCTCCATACACTCCAACACGTTTTCCTTTACCATAATAAGCTCCAATGGGTACTAAATCCAATGTATCCGTTACGCCTTCCAAATAATCCTTCTTAATCTTGAGCCAGTTTCGCTTATTTGGAACATAGAAAGAATCGTCAATCAATGGTTTTACCATTAAGCCTTCACATCGATCATTGATGGCTTTCTGTAGAAAAGCATTTACTTCCTCTTTTGAAGACACTTCTGAATATTGAGCAAAGAAGAATTCTCCTTCCACTTCATGAAAGGTCCCATGTAACATTTTTCGACGAGTTTGGAAGTCTTGATTCATTAATGATTGTCCATTCAAATACAAAATATCAAATGCAAATATAGCCACTTGAACCTTGACATTGTTACTCTCTTCATTCTTTCGTTTGCGAGTTGACAAGGTTTGGAAAGGTAAAATCTTTTTTTCTTCTGGATCATACGCCACGACTTCGCAATCAATAATAAAACTTTTCGTATCCGAGTTATAGGCATTAGATAACCGAGCAACCAAATCTGGATATTTGCTCGTATTATCTTCTGAATTTCGACTAAAAACCTTAACACGTTCCATTGAAACGGATGGGGCCTTCAAGTCAGAACGAAGAAGGTTAACTTCTCCAGATGGTAATAAATGAATTTGAGCTCGTTCACCATCATACTTGTACTCCACACTAAACTTACTCTTCCCAAAACGCTTAAATACTTCATCAATACCCTATTATTATGATCAATACAAAAATAAAACAGAAAGAAAGGTTACCTTAGTTGGTTTACCCAACATGGATTTCACTGGAACTCCGGGTGTTAATGTACAATGATTATTCAGTTCCTGTTATATATAACCATGAAAAAAAAAGAAAAAAATCATACCGAAATAGGTACTGATAACAAACAAGGTATGACCAAATCATGATTGGGTAATTCCACATATGCTTGTTCAATCGCTTTTGTAGCCTTTTCTACAGAGGGTGCAAGGTCTGGTTTGGTAGAAACCAATGCCTTTGCCAAGGCTTTGATCACACTCGATTCTTGTAATCCAATTCTCATTTTCCCTTGAATACATCGGATAAGAAATTTGGATTCACATCCTTGACTTGAAGTCAATAAATTTTGAATCGATAATACCTTCTTGTTAACTACTGCTTTGCCTTGCATTAATGTTAAAGCTCGTAACTCTTCAAACACATGCTTGATAGTCAAAGGCTTTTTCGGTGTTTCCTTTTTTTTCGATAAAAGTTCTTCAGTCACTTTACCTAAATCACCCACTGTTTTCACTTTCAACTTTAGATTAGTTGGTGTTTCATTGGTTAAAAGACTAATTGCCTTGATAAGAATGGTATCACCAATACCCAACTCTCTACCCATATAGGCGGGCCACAGTGTATTGCAGCAAAGATACACACAAGGAACTAAAGTGGATGGAGATGTAGTGATCATCATACGAAACAATTCAGCTGTTTCCTCAATCATGTCCAATCGACCTGATAAGTTTTCAACTCTTTCAAAAAAGTTGGCCAACACAGAATAATCCATCATGTTTTGAACAATTACATTTATTTTTAATGTTCGGTAAATTTATTTATTTTTATAAAATGAAATATGGCCCCCATAAACGACTAAACTTGATAAATCTTGATGCATCATTGACAGGAATTCCTATACTCTCGAGATATTGTTGAAGACTATTTCTATCTTTAATGTTTTGGGTTTCAAAACGACGATGAAGATCATGTACTGTTTCCAAGTTATGCTCTATGAAGGTCATTATATTATCTGAGTTACCTTTGATACCATCGAATAATTTCAACTCTAGTAAAGATTTATAATTTACATATGTGGTATGAGGATAAATGTACGGAGTACGAATATGATTTGGATTACCTCCAAGAATAGAAAGTAATTGTTTATAATCAGGATAAGAATATATATCCATAGGTTCAAATTTGCGGCATTCCTTGATGAAAGCTGTGATAGATGATGGAGTACCATCTAATGATTGCTTTATAGCAATTCGATTCGGATCCCCTAATTCATATAAATGATCCCATGGTAATTTGCCTACCATTAGTTCCCATGATACATATCAAACTGTTTCCAAATCGTCATTATAACTCAGTCTTGGTTTCGTTTCACTTAACAAACTATAATACGCTGCAGTTCCAACTGTTCGCCAAGCTCTATTCTTTTCACTTTCTATAATTTCTTCAGATGCTCCAAAATCCAACAAAACCAATTCTAAAGGGTTTATAGATCGAACACCAATATTATCAACTTTGATATCCATGTGTAATACTTTACCCAAGTGAAGCTGGTACGTCATTTCTATCAGTTGTTCAGTAATTCTTATCATACATTTTTGAATGTCAATCTTGTTTGATTCAACTAACTTATCCAAAGAACATACAAGTGGTTCCATAGTATAACCGAACAGAAATAATCGACGATCTTCGTCATATACAAGTTGAAATGTATCTATCATTTGAATAATACGATGATGCTGGGACGAATATTTCTCAAGGATTCTTATTTCCTTTGTAACAGATCCATTTGAATCATAATTAAAGCTTTCCAAACGAATTTTGAGTACTGCTGTTATGTGTTACATGAAATAATAAACCATACATACCATTGGATTTGAGAATATCTCCTAATGTATACAAATTGGAAAATTCTGAATTCGATTTTAAATATTAGGCTAGTAATGGTATATGTATTCTTCCATACTCTTTATGTTCATTACAATAAAACTCACTTCCTTCTACTTTCTGTTTACATCGATGGTTTGTTTTCAGATTTGTACTCAAACATTGATGCATTCTTTTTTTAACCTACTTTTTATTTCGAGATACAAGATAATTCATGGCCATACTCACCTCTTTTGTAGAATATCCAACATGAGTAAGCCTATGTTCAAGTTCTTTTGGATTCTTCTTATATGATTTATACAATTGTTCAACAGATGAAATATTTGCCTTGGCTAACATGGATTTATAGTTTGGTTGATTAGTTAATCCAGGGAATTGATGAAGGGTAATACGTTGCTTTTGTTTTGGTTTCTCTGTTAACCTGCTAAAATCATTGGAACGGGTTAAAGATGGAAATCCCTTCACAAAATTATTCATGGTAATCATTGAACTCATTTCCTTTTTTTCTTCCCTCATTTCTTTTAACTTTCTTGACCTCTATTTTTTTCCAAAAAAAAATTCAAGTGAAAAAAAAGTTTTATAGTAATAATAAAAAAAAAGAGAGTAAAGATATGGTTGGAAAGTGGGAATTGATCAAAGGTAGTATCAGAAATGATAAGAAAGCACGTGATGACCCTAGCTTATACAATGTTGTACAGAGTCAGGGAAAAGATGGTCAATTGCATGACGCAATTCAATTGAAACCAGTGTCATTAGAGAATCTGACCCTTAGACTCAGAAAACGATGGGATAGAATAATGGGTTTGAAGACTCCACAACTTGTTCAACGAGCGGTAGAACATGATGGATTAAAGTCTCATCATTTTATGTTCCCCAGAGGTATTGATATTGTGTACTGTAGTGAAAAGAAGTTTTCGAGAAAACGTGATGGTAAGACCGTAGTATTGCCTGACAATTTTAGACAGCGATTTGAATGGTATCTTCAATGTCAAAGGTGGAATAACCGATATGCAAACCGATTACAATCTTTAAAGGATGCTATTGAATCGGATCTTGATGTAGATGTGAGAGATCTGTTCTTTCCCAAAGAAATGGGTCACTTTGTAAGACTTTCTACTGATGCAGCTCATATGAAGAAGAACTCTGCTGTTCCTCTGGAACTTGTTTCTGTGTATAATAGACTTAGGAACAGAGGTGGAGAGCAATATCAGCGATTCAGTGAACAATGTGCTGCATTCCAGAAAGACTTTAAATTAAAGTTGAACCTTCGTAACCGAAGTGTGGCGAATAAGTTATTTACTCAAGCCAAAGCTCGATTATGGACTGATGTTCAAGGAACCGGACGAGTCGTGACAGAGGATCAGTTATGGAGAGCTTACCAAGATATAACTGGACAAGGAGAGAATACTTCGAATATTACCTCTTTTAAGAGACTCTCGAATAGACGAAGTCAAGGGAGTGTGAAGAGATCTCGTGGTTCATCCGCAAGATTATCAAAACGCCGATCAGCTCAGCAAGACAAATCTCAATGGCAAAGTGAACGAAAACAATGGTATAACCATATTCAAAACCATCAACACTTTCAAGTTGCTTCTTCCAATCAAGCTTTTTCTGCTTTGATGAAGAAGGTAACTTCATTTGCTGAAGCTACCAAACGAAAGAGCTCTAGTGATTTGGTTGAGGCAAAACGTTATGAAAAGTTGAATGCAGCATTGGCAAAAGCAGGTTTCTCCCACCTTCATATGCCTGAACGTCTCATGGGTATTTTAGAAAATCATAAGAGAGCTTCCGCTGCTGGTTTAGAGAAAGCTAGATCTACCCGACAATCTAGAAAAAAGTCTCCAAGACAAAAAAGTAAGTCTCCTAAAAGAGCAAAATCTCCAAGACGAAAAAGTAAGTCTCCTAAAAGAGCAAAATCTCCAAGACGAGTTTCATCCAAGGGAAAGAAGAAGCCAGCTAGACAACGATCTGGTTTAATTGATCCTAATTCGTTGTTTTAGATTGATTTGTAATAATAAATATTTTTTTCATTTTTTTTTCATTTATTGGTATTCCTATTCATAATAATAAAAAGGGAGATTAATGGGTAGAAAACCTGTAAAAGACAAGAGTGAACGACAACGTAAACAAGAAGAGAAATCTTCTAGTAAGCCCAATAAGAAGAAACAGCAAACTGATAGCACTGAACATAAATCTAATAAAGACGAATCAAAACCTTCTAAAAAAGCAACTAGTTCTATTGAAAGTAAAGCAACTAGTTCTATTGAAAGTAAAACAACTAGTTCTATTGAAAGTAAAACAACTAGTTCTATTGAAAGTAAAACAACTGGTTCTGGTAAAGCAACTAGTTCTATTGAAAACGAACTGACTAGTTCTATCAAGAAGAGTAAAAAGAAGAAGAAAGACAGTCAACTACAAGAAGAAAATGTTGATTTATTTCCAGAAGCGTTAATGAATAAGAGGTTTAGTAATTATCATGTATTTGTATTTCAAGGTATGACAAAGAATGGTAATCCTTCCCATAAGTATTGGGCTATAAAACTCCAAGGATTTGCTCTAATAACTGTATATGGTAGTATGAGTAAAATGAATATGAGATCGACGACAAGAGAATTTCCTTCCAATGCACAACAGGAATTAGTTCGAAAGATTAATGAAAAGCAAAAAAAGGGATATCGTTATGTCGTCAATGAGGTTTCATTGCATAGTAAAGGTAGTGATAAGAATGATGATTCATTTGATAATTTATAATTCCTTCTTTTTCTCAGCTATACCTTGAGTTGCAAGCTTATCAGCAATTTGATTTCCCACATTAGTACTATGTCCTTTGACCCATTGAATAGTTACTAATGGTCGATGAGCTAACATGGCTTGACATGCATGTACTAGATCCAAATTGGTATTGCCATTCGTAATTTTTTTCACCTGTTTTGTTTTCAAAACATGAGATAGATTAGAAATGGAATAATAAAAGTACCGCTTTCATAGCATATGTAGAATCTGAATAGATAGTACTTGCTTCGTTCTCCGGAGCTGCCAATAATGCCACAAACAAGGCCATTAATTCGGCTCTATTATTGGTTTGTAATACTCCAGGTAATGGCCATGAATAAGCAAATGAAGAACTCACGACACCAAATCCACCTTTTGCTTCAGGAAATCCATTATCCGTACATCCACCATCACACCAAATGGAATTGGGTGGTAAAGTTGTATGACTAGGTAAAGGTTCTTTTTTTGTTCTGGATTTTTTTGGTGTGATACGTCGTCTCTTTTGATTCGTTTCACCATCACAAGAGGAACTTTTGCGTTTCATTCTGATTTCAAGTTGTATAATTCGACGAACAAATGAAGCAAGTCTTCCCATTCATTGTTTATTATTTCACAAACAAAAAAAATAAGTTGATCAAGTCGGAACTTTTCCATTTAAAAAAAACATAATGGAAGCTCCAACTTTGGAACAACTAAAATAAATCTCACAGAAAGAAGAAACACCAAAAACAGATGAACAACCAAAAGAAGTTCCATCAAAAGAAGAACCACCAAAATCAAAAGATCTAACAGATTTGCAAGCAAAACTGAAAATTCCAAAAACCTTTAGGATAGAATTATTGAAAGATTATGATGAACCTGAATTGAGAAATAGTAAAAATGCTACAATATTTGGAACTACTCTCATGTTAGGGTTTTGGTGGGGTTTATCTGCTACATTGCTTTTACAACCTGATCCGAAACCTGGAGCCAAACAAATGACTCCAATGCAATCATTCTTATTTATCGGAGGTATTGGTACAGCAATAGCCATAATTGTTATCTTATGTAATGTAATGATAAAAGGTACCGTTTCGGAAACCGATAAGGATAAATGGTATCCAAGAGCTCGTGCGAGTTATTTCTTCAAGGATAGTGATGATAATGAATATAAATACAGCGCAACAGGAGAAAAGGTAGATCGATATTTTGGATTATCACCTCCTGTATAGGAGAGGATCCCTGTTATATCTTGAATGTTCTTTCTGATGAAAAAAAGTATATAGTTAAATATTATTTCAATAACAATGGACAACCTTATATTATGAATATCAAAGATGAACAAGGAAAAGAATATGAGAAATTATAAACAATAAAACATTTTATCCTCTTAAACGCAGTACCAAATGTAAAGTTGATTCTTTTTGAATATTATAATCAGCCAAAGTACGCCCATCTTCTAAACATTTACCTGCAAAGATAAGCCTTTGCTGATCGGGAGGAATACCCTCTTTATCCTGTATTTTTTGTTTCACTGCTTCTATAGTATCACCTGAATCCACATCCAATGTGATGGTTTTTCCTGTAAGTGTCTTGATAAATATTTGCATACCTGACATTTCTATTCTTTGTCTTTTTTTTCTTAGTTTTAGAAATAGAGATAAATATGAAAAGTCATTATATGTTATTATAGGTATTTATTATATATAAGAATGAAAAGTCGAAAAAAAATTGTTTAAAAAATAAAAAGAAAAAATGATGAAGGAGTATACTAAATATATATTGACATTATTTCTTCTATTCTTTCTATCTGGATATGTGACTGTATTGGTCTTATTGGACTTGCATATAGCAAAAGATAGATCATTACCTTATGTACCAATTAAAGAAGAGGAAAAGAATACATTACCTTATTCAGTGGCAGTTGTGGGTATAGCTCGAGATATTGCAGAACGTATGAGACGAAATATTGAAAAGGTCATGGATATATTACCCATGTTTCGTAAATATGTTGTCTATATTTATGAAAATGATTCAAGAGATGGAAGTCAAAAAGTATTACAAGATGCCCAAGCGAGATATGGTAGTGATGTCTTTCGATATGTATCTAAAATAGGTGTTGATCCCAAATTAGCAGTTGAATATCATGGAGGAAATACTCGATATATTAAAATGGCAAGATATCGAAATGAATGTGTTTATGAATTAAGAAAACCAGACTATAGTGATATCGATTATGTTATTGTAGTGGATTGGGATCATATGGGTATGTTTACCAGTCAAGACATGAAAACTATATTTGGTGGAACTGATCCTATCATTGAACAATGTGATGGTCTATTTGCGAATGCTAAAAATGATGTACCAAGACGACGAAATTTATTCAATGCTTTATTTTATACAGATAGTACCTATGATAAGCTGGCTATGGTTTATCCAGATGATGCCTCAGGTTATGGAACTAGATTATTTACAGGTGATGGAAATGAATTAATCCATATGAAATCAGCATTCAGTGGTGTTGGAATCTATCCTAAACATATTATGGACAAATTTGAATACAGAGGAGATGTTTGTGAACATATTTGCTTACATGAAGATATGTGGAAGGCTGGATATACTAGAACCTATATATTATCTTCATTTGTATTTAATCACTAGATTTTTTCTTCGTCTTCTTCTTCCTTTTATCAATATCTTCATATCTGTAGAGATCTTCAAGAAATGGTCTATCACCATGTTTATAAACGACTAATTGGATAAATGTAATGATAATGAAATAACAGGCAATTACAAAGAAAATAAAATACATTAGTTCAACAATTCTAATAATCCATTCAGATGGTAACCTCATTCTTTTTTTTCTTTTTTTTTATTATTAGTTTGTTCCATTTTAACAATAATAATCAATTATTTACTCAGAACCATCTACTAATTCCAATGATGGCATTTTGATTTTCTTGGATGCTTTAGGTTGTCTCTTCTTCTTTTCACCCGTTTTCTTTTGAGATGGTTCCTTTGCAGCACGTTTTCTCTTTTTAGGTTTCTCTTCATCCTCATCCTCTTCAAATGTTTTGGCCTTCTTATCAGGTTTAGGAACCTTGGCAACCTTGGGTTTGGTAACTCGTTTGAACTTGAGTTCTGGGTTATGAGGTCTGAACGTAACCACCAAGGTCTTATCCTTAACTTCAGGATTCTTTTCAATCGAATGAGACCAGAATCGCTGAGTCGAACCACTAATCACCAATACAGATCTTGGTTCCAAGGTAAATTCGACAGTTTTAAACTTTCGTTTTCCAGCTGAAGGAACAAATGGAATACCACGACGAAGACAATCCTTTTCACGTTGGGAATCAGTCCATTCCTTAAAAATAACTTTGCGTGGAGCACCCAGGGTTACCATGACAGTAGAAAAGTCAGTTCCCAAGCATGCTTCCGAATCCGATCGAAATCCCAAATATTGATCACCATCTTGGAATTCTTGAACCAAATAGGCATCCAGATTGACCTTGTATGTTTCCGCCAAATTCTTTTGCAGGTCAACCAAGGAAGAATGAAGAGATTTCAAGGGAGCTCTCTTCTTGTTCAAGATGGAAATGTCTTGACCTTCGGGTGCACCCCAAAGACAACGACGTAACAATTTTTGTTCCACATTTGCCTTGGGAATTGGTTGGCGGCATTCAATCCATTCCTCATTTGGAGTTTCTTGAATTTGATTCCATACCGTTTCAGCAACACTCTCCTCCACAGCATTTTGATACAAGGTAACACAGCTCATACTTTCATCCACTTCACGTTGATCGATATGCACGACTTGGTTTGACATTTTGGATTTGGCTTGAATTCTTGTTTTCTTCTTCAGAATTTTGATCACAGCATCAAGCCAAAGAAACGCAAACCAAGACCGGGAAATTTTCATCCTTTTTTCGATTTTCAATCACATGAAATGGTTTTGACGAAGAGTGTTTCTCCTTGTCAATCACAAATAGTTTCCGACAATTTTAAAAGAAAAACTCAATATTTATAAAATCATGATGTTACAAAATAAGCGTAGATGTACTACTAAGAATACTATGAAACAATTAAAACTAGCACAGGAAAAAGCTTTACAATCTATTTCTGATATAGTTAATCTACTAGGTGAATTAATTCAAATAGATACTATATCACTATATTCTAATGATTATTTTATTATTATGACTCGAGATGTGAAGAAAATACTTGCTACTCATATACATGAATCTAAAGATTATCAAAGAAGTAAATTAGTTGCATTACAAAATGTAGATGAATACAAATTTTATGTCAGTAATGAACCCGATTTACTTAAATCTAATGCTAAGCTAGCTCACTCATTTATGAAAGTAACGAATCCATTTATATTATACTATTGTAAACAACATCAACAAGATAATTACATATTTAGTAGAGAATGTATCATGGCAATTATTGAATCACAAACTAGTGAACTTGATATGAAAATCGAAGAACAAATCATTCATAAGTGGTGTATTACTTTATACGAAGCATGTCGATGGAAATGTTCTCAACATCTGGAACAATTACAACATCATTTGGAAGTACCATTGGCTAATCAAGTCTATTCCTATCTTTGAAATTGTTATGATTGGTATGAAAGAACATCCAACACAGGAATAACAATGTACCAATAAATACAATAAGTTTCATAATATCAGTGAGTAAAGCTAACCACGCAGGCACTTCTCTCATATCTATATTATTGTTTTTTTGTAGTTAAGAAACGTTGATTCGAAAAGGATTGTCGTACCAATCTTGCCACTTTTCGTTCAAGTACAAGTGTTTGACGTTCAATTTCGTCGATTCTCTTGATTGGGTTTGTATCAATATTAGAGTAATAATACACGACTGGTATTTTCGTATTTTTATGATAATAGTGTTCTAAAGCCAATTTTCGTAGTTGTAACTTGAAGATAGCTTTATCAATAGTTCGAACAGCTTGACTAATTCTTATTGGAAGGTATTCTGCTGACATGTAACTTACTTTTTTCTTTTCTGAAATGAAAATAAAAAAAACACTTACTATGAAATGGTTATGGTTATTTCTATTCATATGTAGTATACTTGGTTTACTTACATTCATACAATTACGTATTATACAAGAGAATACGGCTCGAATTGTTTATATCAAGCCAGATCAAATAGGTATATTACCTTTTCATATTGTGGTAGTTGGAATTGTGAGGGATATTGCAGATATATTAAGATTTAATATAGAACGAGTTATGAATATTTTACCCATGTTTCAAGACTATTCAATATTTATTTACGAAAATGATTCTCAAGATGGTACTAAACAGGTATTGTTGGAAGCCCAACAAAGATATGGAAGCAATCGATTTAGATATACTAGTCAGAATAAAATAGATTCACAAGTGGCTAAAGAATACCAAGGACAAGGTCGTTTTGAACGAATGGCAAAATATCGAAATGAATATGTCAAGGAATTAAGGAAACCAGAATATGATCAAGTAGACTATGTCATGGTAATAGATTGGGACATTCGAGGTATGTTCAATGATAAACATATGTATAAACTATTTCACAATAACAATCCACCTCCTTATGATGCCATGTTTGCTCATACACAAAACCGTTATCCAGTAGCTCGAAACCCCATTAGTTCAGTATACTCTTTTAATGAAGGATATGATACCTTGGCTCTAGTTCTGTTAAATGGAAAAGGAGGAAAACAAATCAGACTCATACTATACGAATATGATGAACCCTGTCACGTTCGTAGTGCATTTAATGGTATGGGTATTTATCGAAAAGTTATATTTGATACGTTAGAATATAGAGGAGATCAATGTGAACATATTTGTCTTCATGAAGATATGTGGAAATTAGGATATACACAAACTTATATTATTCCTTACATTGCCTTTTGTCATGAAGTTTATTATAATCCATGGGATAAATCCAATGGATAGCAGCAATCTTATTCTTCCTCTTCTTCTTCTTCTTTTACTACCGCTTTTGGATTGATGATCATGTCCAGATCCTTGACATTTGATTTGGATGTTTCATCAACAAATTTAATACAAGTTAATTTAGCAAGATTTTTATAAAATAATTTAACACTCTTGTCTTCACCATTCCATAATGCAGCAACTGTCATGTTAAATTCAACTACCTTACCATTGAATGTCATGGAAATAAATCGAGTAAAATCCTTTCGACCACTTTCATCCCATACATTATCCCACTTATCTCTAATCAATTCATTTAGTTTAACCAATGTAATATTAGGTGGGTTACCAACAATATCAAGAACTAAATTCTTTCCCTTGTCTGACAGATTCTTCCATGTCTGTGGAGATATAAACTGATATCGTTTAAACATGACACTATAATACAAGTTATAACTCTTGGAATACTTCTTCTTAATATCTTTTACTAAATCATATTCCTTGTGATCATATTCGTCATAATCATCCAAAGTTGACAAAGCAACCTGATTATACATTTGTTTAGTTTCTTCATCCAATTGTTTCCAATCGGCAATGGTTCGCTTCTTCTTTTTTGGATTACTTTTGATATATAAATGACAACCATTGATAAAAACTATTCGCGTATTTTTAACTATTTCTGACAATTCATTCATGATATTGTTTTCTTTTTTTTTAATTCGATCATACCTATTAAATAAAAATGAAGGTGTGGGAGGTTTTTGTATATATCATCATACCTACTATTATTGTCATCATTTGTTTACTTTTATTATGGAAACGATATCAGAATAAAAAGAAGAATAAACATCAAACAAAAAGTGTCGAACAGATCATCGAAGAATTTAGAAAAGATAATGATATTGAACCTTTTTGGTATTCTTCTGATCAAACAACTCCTGAAAAAAATTGTTCCACTGAATATGAGGTAGGTAAATATACGCTAACGCAACCATTTAACAACATAATACAACACTGGAATAGTGTTCTTGAATCTCATGGACTAAAGCCTAAATATACACCAGTACAACAACAAGGTATTACCACTATCGATTATGATTTGTCTGATATAAATCCACTTATTACGTTATTAGAAATCCCAAAGGAATCTACATTTCAGGTTTCTATTCGATCTGTTAGATCTCTTCATGACTATATGATGGAAGGAAAGATATCGGTATTTCGAAAGGATGAGAAATTGTTATCCATGAATATGAATATTTCTATCGTGAAACAAGAATTAGTATCGTATTTTAAACTATGCGCTACTCCATACAATCAAAACTCTTGGCTATGGAGTTGGTTTCAAAGTAGACCCAATATACAAACTCTTTTAAATACAACTCATATTAATAAATGGTTACTAAGTACATTCTCTACACAAGGTATTGCTCCAGCCTCGCCAGGAGAAGCGATTTGGAAAATTACCAACTTCCCCTCAAATGACTTGCGTAGCATTACCAATTCTGCACTACAAAAGAAGGAATTTAAGAATTATCCTTCTACCAAGACATCTATACCTGATATTATTGAAGATATTCTCCATGATAGTTTGAAATTACCCAAGGATTTAGTGGTTAATCAATTGAGAAAGGTAATCATATCAGAAAAGAATAATTATTATTTTAACTTTACATTATTACAAAAGACTGATGAAATACAATTGTATTCGATTGATATAAATCACATAGTAGCACCTCATCTTGATTTGATCGTTTATAAACCTTTGGGTACTACTGATATATACCTATTTTACATCAAGGTAAAGTATATTTTAACTTTCAATGCCAAAGTCATGATATATCCCAACGATAAACAAGTCATGGTTCGAATTCAACATAACTTAAACTCTTCTATATGGAATCTTGCTGAGAAGGCGTTAAAGGGTAAATTGGGGATTTAACCCTTTAGGGTTGGCGAGAAACCGCCACAACACCTGTAAATACAAAATATTACTGGATACATAAAGATATATCCGCATAGCGGATTCAACTTTTGTAAATTTTGAAATATATAGAAATCAGTATGATTGGATAGTTAAAACATCTTTTGATGAAATCAAAGAACGTTAGATAATAAAAATGGAAGGTTAATTTCTTTTTAGTGTGAATATAAAAAAAAGAACGAATATGGAAACTCTAAGTAATCAATGGATTATAGCCATTGTGGTATTTATTGTAACTATTCTTTTAATAGTTGCAGTATTTATATTTCGCAGATCAGGTAAAAAGGAACCATGTCCTCAAAATACCCCATCTCCACAAACATAGATATGGAAAAGAAAAAAAAGGATTAATATGGCATGTAAACGTTTATTGGCAGAATATGTAAAAGAAACAGGAAAGGTATTACCCGCATTGGAATCAACTGAAGATATTAAAAAGAAATGGTTATTATCAGAAGATTGGAAATGTTATGTAGGGACACGAGCTTATGAATTATCAAACTGTCATACAATTGATAATAGTTCCACTCAAGATCCTGTATATAAATTAAATGAAGATGGATTTCTAGCATGGATTAATGAACGTGGACGAAAATGTATTAATCATGTGACGGGTGAATTTTATCAGACAGTAAAACAACCTGATGGTACTTATGTTTATCAAGGTCCTAGTGCATCTACCGCACCATCCTCAACTCATGCATGTTGGGACAAATGTATGCATGTCTCTCGTGGAAATTCTACAACTGATAATGAGTGTGTTGCTTGTATTATAAAATATTTACAAACGAATCCATCTGCTTGTATTACTCCTATAACTAGAGATCAAATGTTAGATTCCTTAATTTGTCAACAACAGATAGCACAAGAAATCTTAGATTCCACTCAAACGGTACGTTATGATAAAATATGGTACTTATTCAAACAAGGTACAGCTAAAAAACCAACATTAGATCGAGGTACTATGTTAGCCATTGGTTTAAGTGTTGCTGTGGTATTCGTTATTTCTTTGGTTCTGTTATTAAGATGGCTTCATCAGGGGATAAAGGTAAAGTATGAAGAACACAAGTCTCGTGGCTTAACACATAAAGCGATTCAGTCGACTCCTCCAACTTTACAAAGTCACCCCCAATACTAATAATAGTAGCCAAATTCACAATACATTCTTTTGCCTTGATACTATATTGTTCATACACTTGTAGAGGAATGATTCTTTTCAATAATATATACTGATTATCCTGTAATAAAGGAATATAGGAGATGGTTTGTTTACTATTCGTAAAGTAATGTTGATAAGGTATTATATCATATTTGATCTTGTTCCAAAAAGAAGGTAATTTTGGTTGAATCATGGATTGTACTCTTGACCATTCGTGAGCTGATGTATGTATAATAGGAATGGGTGGATTATGTAATGGATGTGATAATAGTACTGATTTCGTGTAAGGCCATTCTTTATCTAGTTTGAGCATGGCTTCTCTATAATAAGGCATAAATGTATTATGTAAACTCTTGGTGGGTGCACATTTAAAAGCAAACATACTTCGATTACCGTGAGATACATCCAATAACTTTTCTATGGAATGACCTAGTTGAAATAAATAAAAGACAAGATGTTGATAATATAGATTAGCATCTGTTTTTTGTTGTGTTTTCAGTATATCACTTTCAGTATAACGATAACGATGCCATGTACCAGGTAAAATGGCTGGTGTGGTAACCATTTTAATCTCTAAACGAAATTGTGCTCTTCCTAATAAATTTTTTACTTCATGCATATGAAAATGTCTCTTATTACTCTCTAATTCATAATAACGAGTTAATGATAAATAGTGTTGATCTAGACGACTTACCAAGCTATCCATTATAGAATACCTTTTTTATCCAATATCATATCATTCTTTAACTACAATAGAAATCACACATAAAAAATAACTTAATTTATTTCTGGAATTTCTTCTTCTTCCTCTTTTGATGGAATCTCCTCTTCCTCTTCTTCTTCTACTTGAGTATCTTCATGTAATTCCATTTCGGTCTTGAGATCATTGAGGATATCCGTCATTTCTGTATCCATTCCTGATCGAAACATACTATTATTATGAATCATCTTTTCAATATCATCAGTATTTCCAGTATTAAAAGTTGTCATCATTTCTTGAATATCAGTACTCCATTTACTCCACATGAACTTCTTGACATTCTCTTGTAACTCTTTATCAGCAGCCCATACTACCTTCATTCGTTCTAATTCATCAGAAGAGATCCATTGATTATCCACACATTCCTGTGTCTTATCGGTATTGAATGATTGACAAATCTTCAATTCAATCTCTGGAGTAAAACGAGTTATTACTTCTGCTTTTGTTAACCATCCTTCCATAGGGTTGGTCACGTCGGCTTGAATCGTAGATACTACATATTGTACCGATTCGAAAATGTACATTACCTTATCATCACCTTGTTTCATCAAGTTTCGAAGTAATTTTTGAAATTCTTTGTTATTCTTGATACTTGACAAGACACAACTCATCAGGTTGGAAGCATTGATATTGGTATTATTCTTCAATAGAATATCCAATATACGACGAACTTCGGGCATATTGATGTAGATAGAGTTCAATACAGACAATCGAAACATGTCTACAAAACTCTTCCACAGCTTACCTTGACTGGTATGATCATACATATTGTATCGATACATGGTATCGTATCCAGGGGCGTTGAAGATTAAGGCACAAATATCTATATTATCTTGAAAGAAGAATTGAGTATCACGTGCCAACATTAATTTACTTGTGACTTTGACACTTTCAAAATAACGTAATGAGGCTTCACTGGTATTAATATCCTCCTTAAATTGATTGTACCAATATTGGTATGCTTCATTAGCAATAGCCCATTGTTCTTTTGCTTTATCATCCTCGATCGATGATAATCCCTCATTATGATTGACTAGAAAACGAAGAAACGTTTCATTAAAATATCTCTCCAGATTTTGAATGTATTGATGTGTCTGTAATCCAGGTTGTGCTTGTTGCTGTTCTTGAGAAGTTGATTCTTCAATGACTTCGGCTTTACTTGAACTCATTTATTCCTTTTTTTTTATTTTGTTTTATTTTTTTTTTTATTTGCTTTCATATTGTTATTCATGTAACAATAAGTAAACGCGTCTTTATTTAACCCGAATCATTTGTACATGAACAACTACGTCGATAGCTATAGGGTAAAACAACAAAGATAATAATTACCCATATCACAATGACTAATAATACTAATCCTATCGCCCAAATAAACTTCATTGGAATTTCATTGGTTGTCGTTGTATCATTATCAAACATGTCATTATACGTGATGCATTGTCTTTCATCATTGATTTGTTTCATTTGTTTTTCAACAAAAGTCCAATCAATTTCAATAAGAATAGGAAAGTGATCAGATAATGTATTTGTCAGTTGCCATGGAGTAAACGTAAGACCCAAGGTAATATCATAGGTATCTACTTGAGGAATAATGACTTGTTGGGATATAGAATCAATGGGTGAATGATCAGTAGAAATTACGGCATAATCGATCCATTCTCTTGGACAACATACACATTCATGTGTTTCCCAATATTCATTCACACACCCATTAGGATATTGTTCATTAGTATAATATTCAATATTATCTAAGCCGACTAATGGATTTAATGTGGGTTCAATGGAATAATATACACTTTCATTTGAGATATTAGAACCATGAAGGATATTCAAAACTTCTTGGTTTTGTGATTTATCAATGTTAAAGTCACCACAGATAAGAACAGGTTCATTGGAGGGAATGTTATGGAGTTGAATAAATTTTGATAATTGTGTTAATTGTTCAGTTCTAACTTTTTTGGAGAATTCAGTATGCCATGCATGTAAATGAGTCATGAATAAGTGTAATGAACCATCCAATTCGACATACAACATATTTTTATCGGCTAAACAATCAGATCCTTCACATTCTGTATTGAAAGATACATCACTGGTATTGGTAATTGGAAATTTACTATAACAAACAATACCACTACGAACTACATGAATGTTTTGTCGTTGTATAGTATTATAAATGAATCCCTTTTCCTGTAATGTTTGTCTTAACTTATTTTCCAACTCGATAGGAATCAATTCAATAAATATAAACACATCAATCTGTTGACATTGATCACTATGTTGAATCCATTTGGCTATTTGTTCTAATCTTTCTTCTTGAGCTGTAAACCGTAATGGTTTTGGAACAGGCATCATTACATTTAACATCATGATACGAATCATTCTTTTTATTTGTTATGAATGATTAGTAGATAAGTGTTCCAATACATTGGACATGGTAGAACATAGCTTTTGACAAGATGAACAATACCAACCATTCTCAACCATGTTACAATACACAATCGATTTGGAATTCTTTTTTTGAAAACCAAATGACAAGTCAATAATCCCATCATGATTCCAAATCGAGCCACGTTGTTTAGACATTTTCCAATCTTGAACATTTAACAATTTCCATGATTTAAGATCCAATTCAGCTCTTCTCTGCCAGTCTAAACATTTCTCTCTTTTTTTTCTCTTTTCCTTTTCCATTTCAATCTGTTTCTTCATGGTTTCAGCATCCTCTACCAACATTTTCACTTCTTCCTTGATATCATCTTCATTTATATTATCTTCCTCTTCATCATATTCCTCAGATACTTCTTTCTTGGTTGTATGTTTACATACATAGGCTTGATCTTCAAGTCGTTGTTTCTTTTTCATAGGTTTCATAATATCTTCATAAACTTCCTCTTCTTCGGCTTGACATTCTTCCTCATCACTATCAGGATAGTCATCATTTTCATAACCTTCTGAATCCGAGTCATCCTGATCATTTTCATTATTCACATCTGTATCCTTGTAGTAGATTATCCCTTTATTATCAACCCATTGATTTTTCCCGATATAGCAGTTGAACAGTCTCGGA
>Ga0214923_10001836_pt1 | contig 29449 bp, 20 predicted proteins | sample LL1510_MetaG_FD_177993 | JGI IMG/M metagenome (GOLD analysis project Ga0214923, IMG submission 177993) | Freshwater microbial communities from Lake Lanier, Atlanta, Georgia, United States - LL-1510 | ecosystem: Environmental > Aquatic > Freshwater > Lake | place: USA: Georgia | collected...
AATACTATTGGTTCGCCTACAGGTAACAATGCTTTAGACTTTTTTATCACAGTATTTTGGATAGTTGGAGTCACAAACTCAGTTAATTTCTTTGATAATCTTGACGGTGGTGCTTCAGGAACGGTTGCAATTTCATCCTTGGGACTTTTTGCACTTGCAGTGACCTCTGGCCAGTTCTATGTTGCTACTCTCTCCCTAGTTCTAGCAGGATCTGCCTTTGGATTCCTATTCTGGAATCGAAATCCTGCTCAAATTTATATGGGTGATGCGGGGGCATTGTTTCTTGGAATGCTATTAGCTTCTCTTTTGGTTCGCTTTGATCCTAACCCAATAAATCTCTATGCAGGATTCGCAATTCCCATAATGATTATGGCGATTCCTATACTCGATACTTCTGTGGCAGTAATTTCTAGAATTCAACGCAAGAAATCTCCCTTCGAAGGAGGGCAAGATCATCTCTCCCATAGATTAATTAGAAGAAATCTCGGTCGAAAGAAAACTGCATTAATTCTCTGGTTCCTGACCGCACTCTTTGTGGCGCTAGCAATAATTCTGTCGAATTCGCCTAACCGGCTTGAAGGAGCAGTGTTAATTGCCGCATCTCTAATCTGGACATATCTATTTGCTTGGTTCTATCGGCAGGGCCACAATTAACTAAATGAGGCGCTGCTTTACTACTTTGATTCCGTAATATAGGTGAGAGTGGCTGGGGACGGGATCGAACCGTCGACCTCACGATTTTCAGTCGCACGCTCGTACCAACTGAGCTACCCAGCCATTAGTTATTAGCGACCCAGACGGGACTTGAACCCGCGACCTCCGCCGTGACAGGGCGGCGCGCTAACCAACTGCGCTACTGGGCCAACTTAGAGACAATCAATTTTCCAATTGATGAATCTGCGTCCCCAACGGGATTTGAACCCGTGTTACCGCCGTGAAAGGGCGATGTCCTAGGCCCCTAGACGATGGGGACTAGGAGAGGCACAAATCTTATCGTGAAATTTCAGATTCAATTCTGGCGGTAGGCTTAGAACTCAGACATTCACTAGGCGTAAATTAGACAAAATTGGGGCCTTTAGCTCAGTCGGTAGAGCAACGGACTTTTAATCCGTGGGTCGTCGGTTCGATCCCGACAGGGCCCACTCGAGGGTAGAAACTATTTATCTTTCACTGAGTTTGATATGAGTCAGGGAATTTGAATGTACCAATTATGAGTTCGTCGCCAGATGTACATGGATAATCCATACTTCTTGGAAAGACTGCACTTCCAAGAACTTGAGTTACGTTGAATTTCTTACTTAAAAATGTCAATTCTAATGTTTGTGGAAGTGATATTCCTGAAGCTGCCACATAGCCAGTATTGTTATTTCCATGAATATGTATAAGAAAGAAATTATTCCGAATTTTTTCAATTAATTTAATAAACAAATCGCTACACAATTTATCTCCATCAATATCGTGTAATTCAATCACTAATTGATCAAATTTTGCAAATACTTCGCTTGACGTTTCAGAGAGAGCTTCATATTCTGCGCCTTCAATATCTATCTTTAGCAAAGCACTTTCTCCGTTTTTCAGGTGTAAATCCACAATTCTATCTAGTGTCACAAAATTTGATTCGTTTTTTTTACCTAAACCGAGTGAATAAAAGTTAAAATTAGGCGGAAGTTTTCTCTTTGGAGTAACGGTATGATCAAACAAAAAGAATTGCGTACCTGTAAGAAGGTTCATGAAATCCTCTTCAAACGAAGTGTCCTCGGCAACACCTATCGAAAATATCTTGTTGACTCTTTCTATATTTTTGTGAATCACATATCCACCGTCATGAAGTGGACCAATTCGAATAAATTCCCTATCAGGTAATTCAAAACAACGCAAAAGAGTTAAAGTTTTTAGGATCCTATTCGTGCGCACCAAATGTTCAGAGTTTGATTCCCGATAAATCAAATTTGCCAGACTTTTGGATTGCTTAATGGAGAACGAAGAAGGAGCATGGATAATTAATTGAGTATAGAAGTTAAATAATAGTTGCGTGAGGAATGAATTTTTCACCACTAATTTGGCTATGTACCGCAGTTTCGACACCATGCAAGTGTATTGTATTTAGGGGAGGTTCTTCAATTTTCCCTGCTACGGAAATTCCAACTATGAAGACTGATGGAATTATAGTCATTGCCAAAGAGTCTATCTGCATCTCCTTCGAATCCGACTTGTTCTAGGAAATCTCGAGGAAGGCTAAGATTTGAAAAACGTTGTAGATGTATAAGATCTCCAAAATATTTAAATAGGAATTGGCCATACAATTCATAGTCGATGGAGAGCGAAGACACTTTATGAGTTCCTTTATGACGAAGGACTTTCTGGGAGAATTCTTCAAAGGTTGAGCAATTCATCTGTTCAAGTAATCTTTTCAGAATTTTAGGTTGGTATAACATATGATGAACTACAAATGAATATCTTGGTCTGCCATTAAGTACGTTTAAATCTTTTAGAAAATCAAAATACGGAGTATGGCGAGTTGCCGCTGCGACGAGTTTTTGCTTTCCAGAAGAATCTAGCCAAACATTCTTACCTAGAATTATCGTGTCAGCATCAACGACTAGAATGCCACCTGCATCCGATTCCAAGGCCATCTTTAGTTTTATGAATTGTTGTAATAGCCAACCATAGCTACCATCGGAATTAGATTTAATAAACTCTCTGGTTTTTAAATCTAATACACTCTCTTCATTTAGAATTTGCACCTTAAGATTCAAAGGAAGTAGAAATGTTCTCAATACTTTATGACAACTCTCTATTCCGAAAGAAGGAACTACTATCTTTAATTCGCATATTTGATTGAGGGAAGACGAAAGAGCGTTTAGAATCACAGGTCTTAGAACGTCAAAATCTTTTTCTGTAGCTACAATCAATAGTTCGATGATCGGAGGGCGGGAGGTTGAATATTTCTTATCTTGTTGGTAATTTAATGGAATTTTATTTGAACGTACAAACCAGAAGAAGTCCACGAATATTCGCGGTCCTCTTCTCAAAATAGACTCAAGAATAAGAAAAACGTGCCAAAGGTGAACAACTTCCGACTTACGAGAGTACTTTTCGACATATTGGGCATATCTCATAGACTACTAGTCTAATAGCATTAAAGTATCCAGAGAAGGGAATGAAGTGTCCAATTTAGGATTAATCCGAAATTTTGAACCTGCATCTCTTCCAGATTCTAAATCAACTCTATTGACACACCACTGTTGTCTTGCGAGATCCTTGAACAAATTTCCTTTTGGCTCTGAGTTATGTTAGTCAAAGAATGCTAAAATTATTTACAGCGATGTTTCGCATCGTTCGGGAAGAATTGCAAGGCTCCAGGTCAAGGAACCAATATTTCGAACCATCACGCCTGAGACTACATAAGTTCTAAATCCAAATTGCAAAGTGGAATTGGATAGAACTTAATATCACAGTAGCCCATCGCCTGAAGACTCAATTTGCTTTGTGCATAGATTAAGACAACTTATTTAGATTGCCTTTAACAATGGTTACATCTATCGAGAAGGAGTTTCGTAACGCAATTCCAAACTCAGAATACCGTAAAAAATGGTTGCATGAAAAAACGGACGTCCACCTCAAGAACCTGAAGTAAATCTTTTCCATTTACAAAAATCATTTAGTTATATAAAAAGAAAATCTTTAACTCTATTTTTAGAAGCTTAGAAACTATTGAATTGACAGAAAAAGCTTCTTGAGTCAAACGATTCCTAACATAGAAGGTTGAAAGTGAGAAAAAGTTAGCTAAGTAAGGGAAAAATTCAGGCTCATTTATTGATAAGAATCATACTTAGACATTAAATGAAATTGACGAATTTTCTAAAATCACCATGATTAAATGTGAAGTAAAATACCAGTAATGTAAAGGCAAAGCAATTAAGATTATACTTGAATACAAATTATGCGTCTGTTTTGAAAGCTACTTATAACCCGAATCTGTGAAAGACAAACTCATTGCGGCCTCTTGACTGGAAATTCTCGGTTTACCAAGGAAGTTTGTCGCATTAATTAATTTATAGTACATCTCAAATCAGTTTATTGGAATGCAAAGATAGCTCGTAAGAGAATTGTTTATTCGAGTAAACTGAAAATAGTTTAAAAACGTTTGTAATTTTACTTCAAGTGACTTTTAGTGATTAAGTTGACCTTCATATCGAATCTGAGATAAACTATGAGAAAGGTAGGACAGTTTTGGAAAGATTTAAATCTCAAGAAAGAGAAAAAGTAATGACTAAAAATAGTTTAGAAGACGTGTTTATCTGGACCGAAGCATTTAATTGCGGAGAGTTACTTACCCCTTTTTTATCTTCTTACATAAAATATCATAATCAACCTATAAATGTTTTTGGCTCAAAAAAAGATTTAGATTTGATATCAGTGAATTCACCACTCATAATAAGAAGAGAATTTTCAAAAACAGATACAAATCAAGTCAGAGTAGAAGAGAATATTTTAAAAGGTTATAAAAAAGGTCACAAGGGGACTAGTATTTTATGGACGCATCTGATCAAAGAGAGAAAAGAGAGCTACCTTCTTCATATGGATGCAGATACGCTCTTTCTTGGAGATGTTATTTCATATTTTTTTGAAAACAACCACAAAAGAGACTTCGATTTACTTGGAACAAGAAGACCTTATTTGTGGCGTGGGTATAGGAAAACTGGATTAGACGGAGTGTTGCTAAATAATCGACCAGATACCGTTAACACAGATTGCATTATGTTCAACAGACGTTTAGTTCAGAAAACTCACAAGTGGCTTCTTGAACGCAAAATCAGGGGAAAAAGAACTGGATTACTCCCAGTTGTAGATTTTTTTGATCCAATAGCATTTGATATCATCAAAAAAGGAGGCAAAATATATTATCTCGATTCACCTAATGCCGGCAGAAGTGCAAAAACTAACTTTGAGTCGGAAATTTTCAAGAGAAGAATAAACTTTGCAGCTGTTGGCTCTGGAATTAACTTTTACAAAAATCCAGAGATAGTTGTGTCAATAGGATATAAGAATTTTGCCTTGTCCTCTTGGGCAACATACGCAAAGTATGTTCTTAACATCGACCTGAATATAGAAATGCACACGGATCATGAACTCATTTCAAGATTAAAAAGGCTCGATATAAAAAATTGGAAGCTGATTTAGAAGGTATACGATATTGAAAAACAAAGGAGCTTTCAAAAAGTTCTTTAGTTCTGTAGTAAAATAATCTAATCAAAACATGCCGAACCACAAAATAAAATATTGCAATTCTAAAGACATGCTGAAATTGTTATATTAAAGTAACAGATCTCTAAACGAAGTTTTACAGGATTATGTTTGTATTTAGCCAGAAGGCCATATTCAGCGTTTAAGACAAATGACAATATAAGACATTATTCACTAATAAGTGCAAACACGAGAATGGTTAAAAAAAGTATTTATTTTGTAATGTATTTAAAAATCAAAAGACGGTAGAAAGAACCTTTTCTTTTATTCGATGTAAATCAATTGACGTTAAGTTAATGAACTCTGCGTGCAGATTGAAAGGCAAACAAATAGGACTGTACGAGATTCCAAGATCTGTTAGAAGAGTTGCCACAGAATTTGTATTTATGGTGGGAACTAATTCAAAGACTTTAGCTCGCTCGTTCACCCAAACACTGTTATACATGGAGCCTCCATGAATTCCAATGGCAATCATGGAGTTTTGTAGCGTGTATATAATCTCGTCTAAAGATTCTTCTCCAGGTATAAATCTTAAGTATTCGAGACTTAATTCATTAGCCAAGTCTATCAACATTTTTTCAAAGAGATCTGGTTGTGCAAATTTGCGAGTTATTGTGTCTCCGCGGTCTAAATAAGTGAGATATCTGTTGCCATTACGTCCTGATTCAAATAACTCCTTGTGCGGGGTAGGAAGTCGAAGAGATGTCTTCATCAAATCGCCTGAACCTATTTTATAAGGTAACGAAAAGAGATAATTGCGAGGTTTAAACTTAAGCATTCTGAGGTTATCAATTTTGATCCTACTTCCAGGATCTACCCAAAGAAATTCTAATTCCGAGAAATAAGTACTGATGATTTGATAAATTTTATCGTGCAATTCTAAGGGTTTAAATAGAAGTATGGGGTAATATTTGTTTAATAGTTTATTTTCTTTTAGAAAAAATAGAATTGGAAGGCAATCTCCCACAAAGTGCTGAAAAGAGTTTGCTCCACCTACTAGTAGACAAAATGCTTGGCTAACATTTTCGATTTGGGATGTTTTTCTAGTCCAGTTACTTTTTTTTATTCTGAAGTTAAACATGTTTAAATTATTTGCTGTGACAGCTGCACTGAGAGTGACATTAGTAAAACTCAAAATTTGGATAGTATTAATAGATTGACTTACACCTCCAATAGGTGCTCTAAAAGTTTGGTTAATTACATCATAATTGAAATACGGCATGTATTTACTTGTGAAGTTGTCTCCCTTTAGTAGTCTTGGTTGCCAGGTTCCCGACTTGCTACAATTAAGTAAATTAGACAGAAACTCTGATTTAATTATGGGATCCTTTGGCATAGCAAGAGACTTATATTCGCGGCTGATATTTGGTAACGACTCTTCGTAATCAACATTGTACGAGAGTAAAAGTGAGAAATTACGACGATAAATTCTACGATTGAAATATCGGTAACATAGATTTTTAATCTTTTTTATGAATAGTGCTGAAAGAAACACGAGAGGAGTGTATCCGATAATTTTTTGTCCAGTAAGTATTAATTAGCATGCTTTGGTAAAATCTGGCGCTATACTTTCATACTGCATTGGGATTATGGTAACTTCAATTTCATTATTGTGAGAAAATTAAGTAAATTTCTGAGGCCTACTTTTTATATTAATTTGAGACAATGCATTCCTTGGTGGACTGTTGTTTTGCTTCAAAAACTCTCAAACATCACTTTATGTGAGCCTTAGAGATCCCTTATCTGTTAATCTTTTTCCGTGATGCCATCGAAATCTGGATTTCCTGTTTTTATCGTGCACTACTCTCCTCTAGCACAGCGAGCAGATTATCTAACGAGAGCTTTGTCTAAATCCAATCTTAAGATTATGTGGATTACCGAGAGAGATTATCTGGACTTCCCCCAGGAAGTTAGTGAAGATGGGAATGTTTTAGGAGTAAAAGAGTACTTGGTTGGTATGGATTTAGGAATTAATTCCCGAAGCCTTAAATTTTCAAGACGTAGGGCAAGATTTCAAGGCATTACCCTTTTAATTCGAAGTTTAATTAGTGGAAGAGATTCTTTGATAAATGGCTCTTTACCAAAAAAAGAGCCCCTTAAAAAGCCTCAGGTAGAGATTCAAAGGATGCATCTAACTGCTCTTCGAATGGGCTTAGAAAGTGATTTTAATTGGATTTTTGTATTAGAGGATGACGCCATGCCAGTGAAAGATGCATTCGACAAGGTAGATTACATCACTTCTCACTTTAGCCCAAAAAATACATGGATCAACTTGAACTCTGGTGCAGGCTTAAGGAGAACTAGTACTGATAAAATCCCTGATAAATTCGGCTTGTTTAGGGTCAAACCGGCGTCAACGAGATGCGCAGTCGCTTATTTGATTTCAAAAGATCTTGCAAAAAAAATAGTTATCTCTGCCACACAGGATGGCATACCAAATTGGTTACCCATCGATGTTTACTATCAAGTGTTACTTAGAAAGTTTAAGTCTAAGTCTTATTGGGCTGATCCTGCTATTTTTGAGCAAGGGTCTGAAAATGGAAATTATTTTAGTAATCTGGAGAAAATTAGGTAATGAATAAAGTTATTAAGGATCTAATTTTAAAATTCCTCCCTCAAGATACTCGTCACAAAACGATTCCTTGCTCAAATTCCTAATCCTAGAAAGAGCCACTTTGTCCAACAATTTTTAAGTTGGATTTAAGGCAAGAGCGCAGAATCGGAAAAGCAGGAATCGTACCCACTGGGTGAACATGCACATTTTAGTCCTTTGGCCATCCGGTCGATCCCGAAAGTACTTACTCTCATCATTGACCTGCATAAGAGCGGTAATTTTGTCTTTAGGTGGACTCACTCGAGTATCACTTCAAGGCATCAAAAGAGCCATAGAGACTGGAGTCGAGCTCAAGGCTATTTGGACTCTCAAGGTGTAGTTGAGTGTATTTACAGCCCTAAACCCGTTTTATTGACACGTAGTTATTCACTTCCCTTATCTTGCGGTGTCCGGATCGCAGCCAGGGCGGGAATTATTAAGCGGGGGATCTAGCCTTCTTGGTAATTTGTCCGTTTTGTCCATTATCCACGACAAATTACGCACCATTTCGTAGAAGTGAGTAGAGGCGGTGACGACTGACTCTGTAAGACAAACCGGTATATAAATTAAGGGGCTCTTAAAAAAGTGGCAATTCGCAAGAAATCTGCCTCCGCAGGTCTGAAAGTCTGGACTGTCGCGGAGCTTGGTGCTTTCTACACAGAGCACCGCAGCGAACTTGTTTCCCACGCCTCAAGGATCCTCAAAGATAGCGCTAAAGCTGAAGAAGTAATCCAAGATGCCCTTATCAAGGTCATGCTCGCCGCCCCTGAGCTGGAATCAACAGATCACGCACTTGGCTATATGCATAGAACGATTGAAAACCTCTGTATTGATATCTTCCGTATGGAGGGTCGTCGTCCAAACCTGGTTCTCCTTGATGATAACTCAGCAGAGCTTGAATCAACCTGGGTCGATAATAAAGATCATGTTGATGTAATTGCAGCTGCAGATGATGCAGCAATCGTTAGACAAGCCCTTGCAATGCTCTCACCTGCAGAGCGAGCAGCTCTTGTTATGTGGGAGATGGAAGGAAGATCGACTGCAGAAATTGCAGCAGAGCTCGGTATTAAAGAATCTGCTGTTAGACATACTGTCTCTAGAGCAAGAGCATCGCTACGCAAGGTAATGAGCGAGCTAATCGTTGATAAAGAGCGTGGCCTAACTGCTCTAGATATGCTTTCTACAACTTATAAGAAAGCAGCGCAGATCGCTAAGAAATCAAGTAAAGCTGCGCTCTCACTTATTTTAGTTTTCTTCGCCTTCCTTGGCTTTAATGCAATGCCAACAGATAGCGGTGTTCCAAATATTCTTGCTGAAGAAGTTGTTTCCTCAAACCAGGCGACAGAGAGCGTTGAAAGCGTAGCACCTACTACTCAAGTAAGCCCTGTTGCTCCTGCCCCTGCTGCTACTAAAGAGAGCAAGGTTGAGGTAAACGCTAAAGCTACTAGCTTCTCATTTGCTGGCCTTGATAAGGCTGGGGTACCTACAGGCTTTACCGTTACTGATTCAACTGGAGCACTTGGAAGCCTCTATATAACTAACCGCCAGCCAGCCCTTTCTGAGACTGAGTTGACCCTATCTCAGGTCACAAAGACCGATAGCGGCGCTGCCAATATCTTCATCTCCCAGAAGCTCACCTCAGACTCCTCAGGCTTTAGCTACAGCCCTCAGGTCTCATATGGCAAAAATGGTGGCTGGACTCCCCTAGTAATCTCCCTCACCTACCTCAACTCTGAGCGCCTTCTAAGCGGTAATTACCTAGTAACAGCGATCATCAAGGTAGAATCTGAGGTTGAAACCACTGTAAACATCCCAGCTAGCGCCTCAGGCCGGGATCTTCTTCAGGCTCCAAGGCAGGTAATCACCCGCCTAGTTCTGAACCCAGGAAAGACTCAGATTTTATCTCAAGCGATTAACGTAGTTGAAAAGGGAGTCAAGTAATGAACTCCCATTTTAAGTTTCCTCACCGCGTCCGGATACACGGTGGGGAATGTGGTGCAGTAGCACGTGCATTGCATCACAAGATAGAGAGTCTCTCTCTATCAGCCGTAAGTGGGAACGTCTCATTTACGACGAATGAAAGGAAATAAATGTCTACAAAGACATCTCTGCTTAAGCGCATTGCGCAAACAGCGGTAGCCGCACTCATCGGTGGACTTCTATCCATCGTGGCTGCGCCAGCAACAAATGCTGCAGTAAATACAGGGATCTCAGGAACCTGTATTGCTCGTGGCGGCGTTGGTGGAGTAATTAGGGTCTCTTACAATGGTGATTCAACTACCGTTTTAAGAGCTGCTCAGTACTCCCTAACAAATGTTGCAGGACAAACAACTGCACTACAGACCGATGTTGTAGCTGCTGCTACTGATTCAAGCTCCACAACCTTTGTTCTGCGTCTAGCTGGCGCATCTGTGCCTGCAACCGCAGCAACAATTACTTATCTGCTTTGGTCAGATCGTGATGGAGATGCGGCAACAGTTGCAAACGGAATTCCAGCAGGAGACTCCTTCAGCGCATATGTAACATGTACTATCGCTGGAGCTCCAGCTTCGATTTCGCTATCAAGCACTGCTAATACAATTAGCGCTGGCGAAACTCAAACAGTTACAGCTACTCCAAAAGACGCTGCAGGAAATACAACTCTGCTTACCTCTACGGAGTCTATGACTGTAAGAGCTTCAACTACCACAGCAGTAAGGGTCAACCTCCAAGGTGGATTGCCATCTAACGCTGCAATGACTACATTCCAAAATGGTGCCGCACCAGGGGTTCTAGGAACCACTTATGCAGCTCCAACTGCAGTCAATGCGGTGACAGTCGGTACAAACTCTGCTCAACGCAGTGAAGGCCTAGGAGCAACAGGTGCTTCAGAACTTTCAGCACCAACAGCTTCTCTAAGCCTTTCAGCGGCTTTCGCGGACGCTGCTCCAGCTAATGTGCGAGGTTCGATGACAGCTGCTTACAACGGAGCTGCTATTGCTTCAGATGTTCGTTTCTCGGTAACATCAAACGAATCTGCTACCTCAACAGGTGGTTATTCATTTAACGTTGCTGCAACTGGTGCGTCAACTGTAACTACAGTTGTTCGTGGTGCAGGCGGATTCGCAACTGCTGCCTCTGCAACCCATACTTTGACAGTTGGCGCTGCAGGCTACGCTACTGGTCATACATTCGGATCTAACACTGCTGTTGCTGCTGCAGGCATTGGTATTCGTACCTCTGCTTACCTTGCGGCTCCAGGTCTAACCGCTGCTACAGCCGGAACAGGTGCATCTGCATCAACATTCACCGCTTCTGCTGATGGCGATTATGTTCTAAGTACTGCGACAGGAAAGACAGTTAGCTTAAAGCTTCACTCAGGTGCAGCTGCCGCAACTATTCCTGTAACAGTTGCTGCATACGGTTCAAGAACTCTCCCAACGGGCATCACTACTGGAGTAACCAACTACACAACTGTTGGAAACAGCATTGAAACAAGCGTTGTTGTATCACTTGCAGCAACTGCTCCGCTCGCAGGACAGGGTTATACAGTGACCTACAAGTCAAACGCCACAACTACGATTACTCTGAACTTTGTTTATGAGAATCCGACTGTTTCGGCAACTACTGATCAGGGTACTGTTTCTATCGTTCCTACTGCATCAACCGCGGCTAAGAATGTTGTCGGTGGATCCAATAGCGTCGAGGTAACAGTCGTTGACCAATTCCTCGACATAGCTGCAGGTGCAACAGTCTTGATGACTCGCACAGGTCGCAATGCGGTAACTTCAGAGTCAAAGACAACTGATGCCTTTGGTAAGGCAACTTATACTTGGACCGATGCAGGAGCAGTTCTTACTGGAACTGCAGGAAGTGCAACTGGTACAACTGATGTTGTAACCATCAATGCACAGACATCTAATGCAACCTCTGCTAAGTCCGTAACTGGTCTTACCATTACTTATTCAGCAACTCTCACAGCAACCACTCTCACCTTGACCAACACAGGTGCTGCTGCTGGTGTAGCTGCGGGAAGCTGTGCAACTTATACAGCTACCGTATTGGATGCTTCAGGGGTGCCACTAGTTGGTTACCCAATTACCTTCACTGGTAATGCCAATACATACTTCTCAACAATCTCGAACACTGCAACCTACTTCTCTGCTACAACAACTGGTGCTGCAACAGCATCATTCTGTGGTCAGACGGCTGGTACAGCAACAATTACAGCAACAGCTGGTGGCAAGACTGCTACAAGCTCACACACTGTCATTGCGGGATCACATCGTGTACTTAGCGTGGATGCAACAACTGCGACAATGGCTCCAGGTGAGTCAAAGCGCGTTACTGCAACTGTTAAGGATGCATTCGGTAACGTAGCCGATGGTGTAGCGATGACTATCGCCTACACAGGAACTTCTGGTCGAGTTGCTTCGGTCAATGGAGTCTCTGCTTCATCAGGTACTACAAATACCAGCGGACAAGTTGTAGTTGAACTTACTGCAGACTCAGCAGGTACCGGAACTCTTACTCTAACTTTGACCGGTGGTAATACATCCACCGCGGCAACTTTGGGTAATGGTGCTGCACAACCTGCACGTGTAGTAACCACTTCGACAGCCGTAACAATCTCTGGTGTTAACGCTGCAACTGCTGCTGGAAATGCTGCAACTGCTGCTGCGGAAGCCGCCACAGATGCTGCTGCTGAAGCTATCGATGCTGCTAACGCTGCAACCGATGCTGCAAACCTCGCTGCTGAGGCAGCAGATGCAGCTACAGTCGCTGCTGAAGAAGCACGCGATGCCGCAGATGCTGCAACAGCTGCTGTTGAAGAGCTTGCAACACAGGTTGCCACATTGATGGCAGCTCTGAAGGCTCAGATCACAACCTTGGCTAACACAGTTGCCAAGATTGCAAAGAAGGTAAAGGCATAAGCAGTTAGCTGATACTTTCCATAAGTTAGGAGTCTGGGCTCACGTTGAAAAGCGTGAGCCCAGACTTTTTATTAGCCAGAGTCCCAAAACTAATCCTCAATCCAAGATAGAATTCAGTTCATGTTCAAGATGAAATCAGAGGGTTTAAAATCAGGAATCCTTTTAAGCCTGATCACTTCTCTTGTTTCACTAAGCTTTCTTGACCCTATTAATTGGCCCAAGCAAATCGCGCTTGCAACATTTGCACCTTATATTTTGTTTCTAGCCTGGTCAGCTGTGGGGCAAACCATAAAATTAAGCCTCTTTTTTAAGATTTTATTTGCAGGCTATTTTATATCAGGATTTCTAGCAGCTATCACTTCACAGAGTTCAGTCGTTAGAGTTCTATGGGGGACTTTTGGGCGAAATAATGGACTAGTAACTTATATTTCACTGGGCTTGCTCATGATGAGTGGATTTTACATTGCGAAATCAAAGGTTACTATCATTTCAATACTAATCCCTTTTATTTCGGCCCTTGTGATTGCTGGATTCTATGGAATTGCTCAAAAACTATATCTAGATCCGATAAAGTGGAGTCAAGATGGCCAAGCCTTTGCTTTTTTCGGAAATATAAATTTTGCTAGTGCTTTATTTTCTCTAGGAGCTATGAGCTGTCTTGCACTTTCCCTGTTAAAAGAATTTAAAGTTCTGGCGAGATTCATTCTTCTGTTTTTGAGCTCTTTTTTTCTTGCGATGGTGTACTTAACTGATTCGATACAGGGAATTCTAATGTTTGCAATCGCTGGAGTACTTTATTTGTTTATCTTGGTTCAGCAAAAGTCTAGTATTTTGTCCAAACTTTTTCTTCTTAGTGCATCCCTTTCTAGTATATTTATATTTTGGTCATTTCTTGGACAAGGCCCACTTGGGGAGTATTTGTACCAGTACACATTAAAGTTGCGATTTTACTATATCTTAAGCGGCATTCTTATGGGTCTTGAGAATCTACCATTTGGAGTAGGCATTGATAGTTATGGGGATTATTACCGAGAAGTTCGCCCAAATCAGGTAATTGATCTTACCGGGATTGATATTACGGTTAATAACTCTCATAGTTCTATAATTCAAATCTTTGCCACACTAGGATTACCTGCAACAGTTTTTCTGTTGATGGCTTACCTTTATGCAACCCGAAATGCTTTATATCTGCTATTACGTAAAGAGGAATCTAGAGAAAGTAAGTTTTTTATTGCAATGTTTATTGCATTAACAATAAATAGCTTATTTTCTATTGACAATATATCCATTGCAGTATGGAATTTTCTATTTCTAGGAATTGCTCTGGGTCTCAACAGAGAAATGCCTGAGAGGATTATGAATTCTCAAGTAGATAAGAAGCTTGTCAAGAGAGTAAAACAAGGCAAGGGAATCTCCTTGTCAACAGGAAAAACAGTAGCAACATTCCTATCGATTTCCACTTTCATTTTCAGTTGGGCCTCTTCTTACCCTGAGAGAAAAATAGTTAATGTTTTTCAACAAGGAGGAGCTAATTACTCCAATGAAGAAAGAGTCAATGAGCTGGTAGAAATTTCTAAAAACGTTATGACTAGAGATCAAGATTATAGATATGTAGCAGAAGCTTTAAGCACTTTAGGAGTCAATGATCTTTCCATTGTTGTGCTACGTGAGGGAATTAAAAAGTTTCCCAAGGAGTATCAACTCTATGACTACCTATCGGTATTTCTAGAAAGAGCAAATCGAAAGGATGAAGCAATAATAGTTAGGCAAGATCAGTTGAAGCTTGATCCAAACCATCCAAGAATATGGCTCTATTATGCATTTGATCTTGCTGATGTCGGCCGAAAAAATGAAGCGCTAGCAGCTTTTCAAGAGGTCTTACAGAGAAAGGCCTATCTAAGCTCAGAAGAACTCTCTAAATTGCCAGAGTATGAAGCAAGAATCCGTGGTTAATGGAGTCCACGCTTTAAATCCATTTTCTCCCAAAGGAGCTATCCACAAGTGAGAACAGTTAGGAAAATCAAATAGATGGCGTCGCAGAATAGCACTGTAGTCGTAATAGGTTTAGGCTATGTTGGTTTACCACTATCTTTGGCTGCAAAAAATGCTGGGTGGGATGTAATCGGTCTTGATTCAAATATTGAAATTGTAAACAAACTACAAGAAAGCTTAAGTCATGTTGAGGATGTATCCAGCAAACAATTATCTAAGGCACTTCAAGATGGCTTCAGAATTGAGAGTGATCCTAAATGCATTCGCGCCGCTGACATAATTATTATCTGTGTTCCTACCCCAATAGATTTACAGGGTCGACCTGAATTAAAGTCCCTCGAGTCTGCAGTTGAAGCGATTGCAAGGTATGCAAAGTCTGAAACTTTAGTTATTAATGAATCAACGAGCTTTCCGGGTACGGTTAGAGAATTTATCCCCGGTGTTGTCAAGAAAATCTCTCCCCATTTGCAACTATTATATGCAACAGCGCCCGAGAGAGTTGATCCCGGAAATCAGATGTGGAACTATAAAAATACTCCGAGAATAATTTCTGGTTTAACCGAAGTGGCAGGTGAGAAAGCACACGACTTTTATTCATCGTTCTGCCATAGCGTAATTAGAGTTTCAAAACCAGAGGTCGCAGAATTATCAAAGCTACTAGAGAATTCCTTTAGACAAGTAAATATTGCGCTGGTCAATGAATTAGTGCCGATAGCCAAATCACTGAATATTGATATCTTTGAAGTTATATCAGCGGCCGCGTCAAAACCCTATGGCTTTATGGCTTTTTATCCTGGAGTGGGGGTTGGAGGGCATTGCATTCCAGTTGATCCGATGTACTTATCTTGGGCAGTAAAAAATTTAGGAAAAGAGAGTAAATTGATTGATATTGCCCAGGAAATTAATAACAAAATGCCTGAATATGTAGCAAGAAGAGTTATAAATCTAAACCTTGAAGCAACGTCCAAGGTTCTCATAGTAGGACTAAGTTATAAATCTGGAATAGCTGACCTAAGAGAATCTCCCTCGGTAGAATTATTTGAATTGCTGCAAATTAAGATTGAAAATTTAGAGTGGTGGGATGAAAAAATTTTGGAGTGGAAAGGAAAATTGCGATCAGAACTTAAGGAGACGTTTGATTTAGTTATTGTTACTCATAAGGTAAGTAATTCAAAAGTTCAAGATATAATTAAACGAGCAAATATGGTGATTGACTGTACGGGTAGTTATAAAGGTTTTCCAAATATTGAGAGTTTCTAGATCTATCTGTAGCGTCTTCGCTTAGCGCGATACTTTAGCTCTCGAATTAGCAGAGGGAAAAATTTCAAGTTTAGCCCCAGATATAAAGTATTCTTTAGAATGAATAACTTAACTTTGGGTTGAATTTTCACCCTAGAATTTAAGTTCATCAAGTCTCGCATCAAAAGGAGACTTCTCTGCAGTGAGAGTGTCATGCAATTATACGTTCTTAAGGTTTTGTCAATATCAGAAATTTGAATATTCAACTTAAAGTCAAAGTAATCATTGATTACAAGAATCATCTTATTTTTTGCTTCTCTGTATCGAGATCCAGAAACTGAAGACCTCCTTAAATTATATTTTAAGATAGGTGTTGGGACTCCCTTAAGTTCTCCAACTTGAGCTAGCCTTAACCATAGTGACAAATCTTCACAGGGAAAATCCTGCTCTAAATATCCACCCACTTTGAGTACAGCATCTTTTCTAAAAATTACACTGGGATGTGCATTTCTCTCAGACTTTAGTAGTGACAAATAAATCGCTAGGTGGGTTATTGGAGATGGGATATATCCAAGGTATGCCCCTTCTTCTGAAAATATTTGAAAATCTGAAAATATTGCCACTACGTTGTCTTCGAGGGCACTTATTTGAATATCGACTCTATCGTCAATATATTGGTCATCTACGTCATAGCGAGCAATCCATAAGTTTTTCGCTTCTGAAATGCCCAAGTTAAGGGCATTAACTAAGCCAGGATTTCTATTGGATACAATTTTTATAGGACATTTGAAATCAGCTTTTTTAAGTATTTCTAAAGTTTTATCGGTAGAGCCATCGTCGATAATTACTATTTCATCATTGCTCATAAGAGTGTTGTTTAAGTTGTTAATTGCCCTGGTAATCCACTTTTCACCATCTTTTATGGGGAGAAGTGCACTGACGGGCCTCCTCAATTCTCTGTCCTTAATCTAGAGTGAAGCATGATTGCTTTCTCGTAAGCCCTTAAGTGATCTGAGGCTTGCCTTTCCGGTGAGAAGACTTGCGTTGCTCGCAATTGGGCTCGCTCGCCAAATTCTTGCCTAAGTTCGGGATTTGTTGCAAGGAATCTTAGTTTTTCAACCATCTCGTTGATGTCCATGCTCGTTAAAAAACCATTTATACCATCAAGTACGACCTCAGAAGTTGAACCGGCGTTAGTTGCTACACATGGAAGAGAGCAGAGCTGAGCTTCGATGATGGAAATAGGAAGTGCCTCATTATCTGAAGTTATGAGTGCAATATCAATTTCGTTCCAGAACTGTTGGGGATTTACCCAGCCAAGGAAGTGGCAATTTAATGGCGCATTATCTTGTAGAGCGCTTTTTAATTCCCCATCTCCACCTACTACAAATTCTATTTCTGATAGCTTTCGGGCTATCTCAACAACACGATCTGGCCTCTTTACTTTCGTGAGCCGTCCTAGCCACCCAACTTTTAGGCGAGTAGGAATCTCGATGTTTAGACTTCTGAAAGAAGTATTCTTATTTATCTCTTCTAATAGTCTTAGCCCTGGCTTAACCACAGCAGATTTTTCAAGCTTTCCAATATTAGTGTTTAGACACTCATCTCTTACTCGTTCACCAGCAAAGAGCATGAGGTCTGTGAACCTTGATAGTAGACGTTCGATAAGTATCACAATTCGAACTTTGAAAGCACTAAAGTAACCAGTTAATAGGTGGCCATGGATGGTGTGCGCAAGCGCAGGGCGCCCACGGCCCAAGCTCAGAACGGCAATTCTTCCCAAGACCCCTGCCTTGGCTGTATGAGTATTTACAATATCTGGTTTCAATCTTTTGATGATTCTTCGAATCTCAATGAGCGCTCGAAAATCATCACTCAAATTTAATGATCGACCCAAGTGAGGAATTCTTGTGAATGATAAGTCTTGAAGCATTCTTGCCTCAATCTCTGGATATTTGGAATTGCCAGTCAATATATGACTTACATGGCCCTGTTTTTCAAGTTCTCTGGAGAGAGTATTTAACCAAGTTGCGGTTCCGCCAACATTAAATCTTGCAATCACATGGACTATTTTCATTTACTAAACAACTTTGCGAAAATACTCGATTGTCTTGATTAAACCATCTTCGATAGAAATTTGTGGTCGCCATCCAATCTTCATTTCTGCTAATGTTAAGTCTGGTCGCCTTTGTTTTGGGTCATTTTCAGGTAGTGGCAATTTAATAATTTTGGAATTTGAATTAGTTAATTTTATTATTATATTTGCTAAATATTCCATACTTACTTCAAAAGTAGTTCCAAGGTTCAGAGGTCCGATGTAATCACATTCATAAACAAAGTTATAGATTCCCTGAAGTAAGTCATCAACATAACAAAGGGATCTAGACTGTGATCCATCGCCATAGATGGTCAAGTCTCTACTGCGAAGTGCTGCTACGATAAAGTTTGAGACAACTCGCCCATCATCGATAGCCATTCGAGGTCCATAGGTATTGAAAATTCGAGCTACTTTAATTTTAACATTATGCTGGCGATAATAATCAAAGAATAGAGTCTCAGCTGCACGTTTTCCTTCGTCATAACAAGCTCTAGGTCCGATTGGATTGACGTTTCCCCAGTAACTTTCAGGCTGAGGATGAACATTTGGATCACCATAAACCTCGCTGGTTGATGCCTGAAATATGGGTACATTTAATCGATTAGCTAACTCTAGGACGTTAATTGCTCCATGGATATTTGTTTTTATGGTTTGTACGGGATCTCTTTGATAGTGAATTGGAGAGGCAGGACACGCAAAGTTCATAATTAAGTCACACTCATAATCTAGAGGAGTAGTAATGTCATGCCTGACAAATTGGAATTTCTTATGATCAACCAAGTGGATTATATTTGACTCACTGCCTGTATACAGATTATCTAGGGCTAAAACCTCATGACCTTTCGCAATTAACAAGTCACTCATGTGCGATCCAAGAAATCCAGCTCCACCTGTAACCAGAATTCTCATCTTTTTATGCCCATTAAGTTTGCCTGTTTATCAAAGTCGGGCACAGAGTCGCGTAACGAATCAAATGTACCTTGAGCGACAATTCTTCCTTCTTTCATATACACTACGACATCTGAATCAATAACTGTAGATAATCTATGGGCAATTACAATTATAGTTACTTTATGTTTTATAGATTGAATTGTTTTTGAAATCTCATGCTCTGACTCTGCATCTAAAGAACTAGTAGCCTCATCTAAGACTAGAAGAGATGGATTCTGGTACAGTGCTCGAGCAATTCCAATCCGTTGTCTTTGACCACCTGAGAGTTTAGAGCCACGCTCTCCAACATCTGAAAAAATGTTGTCTTTAAGTTCAGAGACAAAATTTTCTAAATTGACCCTTCTCAACGCATCCCAGGCAAGTTGTATGTCAATCTGACTGCTTTTAATACCAAGACAAATATTCTCCAAGATACTTCCAGTTGTCAGGAAAACGTTCTGAGGAACATAGGCCATGCGTAGAATTTTACTTTGATGAATTGATTCGGGAGGCTGACCAAAGACTTTTACATCTCCCAGATCTGGCCGTATCACCCCAAGGACAACATCGACAAGAGTTGTTTTACCAGCTCCAGATGGGCCGACAATGGCTAGGCTTTCATTTGCCCTAATACTTAAATTAATTTGGCTAAGAGCTGGATGGGATCGGCCGTGATACTTAAAACTCACATTTTTAATGACGACAGCATCTTTCGTTGAGACAACATTCAACTCTGCTAAATCTTTTTCTGCCTCAAGATAGTTGGCTTTGATACTTGTCCTTAGGTGACTATCAATCTCAAAGAAGAGCGAAGTAGCTCCCGCAGCCCCCTTTAGAAGTAAAATCCCTTGCTGTAGCTTAAGTACCGAGGGAGCAATTCTGTATGCAGCAGTGAAAAAAATAGCCACAAGACTAGCGGCTTCCACCGCTGTTTTAGTCAAAAATGCAAAAGCAGAGATTCCTAATCCAACAAGAATCACACTCACCTCAAAAATATATTTTGAGAATTGAGTAAGCATAGTTTTTTTTACTTGGAGTTCTGCAGCTTCCTCTCGAGCACTTTTAATTCCAGATACAAAAAATTCACGCCTGCCACTCACAAGTAGTTCTCTATAACTTCCGATTGCATTCGCAATTAGTGAGGTGCTTAAAACGTCAGCGCGAGTCATTGATGCTCCCCATTGACGAGATTTTTCACCTTGAACTCTATTAAGAGCAAGAAAAATCCCTAGAAAGAGAGCAAGACATAAAATTGTCAAGGTTGGGGAAAAAAAGAATAACGTCACTAGCATAAAAAGCTGAAGAAGAAACTCTGTCATTAGAGTTAGACTCTGCCCCAGTACACCTCCCATTACAGAAGTTGATCCGAGAGTCAGGGCATGTTGATATTCAGGAGTTACGTATTTTTGTAAGTCTGGAATATAAGTTCCAAAAATTCTACGTGCTAAATCTTCAGAAATAATGGCCTCACGTCGGGCGAGAAAAGCAAAAGTCTTTAGGCCAAAATAGTAACTTAGAACGGATTTCAAAACCAAAAGCATTGCGGCGCTAAGACCCAGTATTGCTACGGTTAGCTGGGGCGAAAGTTCTGTAGCATTCAAAATTGAAATTAAGCGGCTAACAATCGAGGGCAACTCTGTTCCTTGGATGGTAGTCGAAGCGATTGTTACAATGACACCAACTAAGACTATGCCCAAAAGATCAAGCGAGATGAGTCCACATTGGATTATGCCTGCTAAAATATAAAAGAATCTGTCACGTTTTGATAAGAGTCTAAAACACCTTAAAAATAGAATTAAGAGGGCCTTTGAGCCCCAGATTTCCTTAACCATTTACATAGTTTAATGCCTTAACAGGAATTCCCCCTAATTTAAGGCATAAAATTTAAATAACTATAGAATTGAATGGTGGCTCGTGAATCTAGTGAGTGCGAATCTTCTCAAGGGATAGTTGTAATTGTCCCAACATTAGAAAGACAAGAGTTACTCTTAGAATTGCTTCAAAACCTCAGGAGATGCAAAATAACTCCTACGGCGGTCGTAGTTGTAGATTCATCAAATGTCTTTATAGACCAATCTCAAAACTTCCAGGATATTCATCTTAAACACATTAAATTTCTCATCAAGTCGGCTGCATCCCAGAGAAATCGAGCCATTGAATTGATTCTTAGCGAAAACTTAGACTTTGAATATGTTGCGTTTCTTGATGATGATATTGAACTAGGTCAATACTACTTTAAGCAATTACTTAATCGTTTTAAGCACAATCCTGATTTCGTCGGAATTTCTGGATTAGCAAAAAATCAAGGAATAATAGATAGAAAGAGAAACTTTTTGTCAGATTTTCTAGGATTAACTGGGCGAGCGGGATGCATAACTAAAGCTTTAGTAAATATTTCTCCAGAAGGAATTAAAGAATTTAAAGAGGTCGATTGGTTGATAGGATGCTCAATGTGGAGGAGGATTGTAATCGAAAACGTGACTTTTGAAGTGGACTTTCAGGGTCAATCTCTTTTTGAAGATGTGATTTTTTCATATAAGGCTAAAAGTTTTGGAAAGATTGGATTTGATCCGGAAGTTTCACTAAAACATCTGCTCTCTCCGAAAGGGAGACCAAATGAGATTTTGCACTATCGAGCATGGATCACAAATCGATATCGAATGTTTACATATTCAAAAGATGAATTTTCAAGATTTTCCTTTTGGCTACTTAATTATTTCCTATTTTTCAGTTCTCTTGTTAAAGCCTTATTCAATGGTCGAGCAAGGAAAAAAATGATTGGAATTTTGCTAGGCATAAAAGATGTAATCAGAGAAAAGAAGTCTTTATGAGGATCGCGATTACTGCACAAGACGGGAATGGTGACTTTCAGATCCCAATCGCTGGACCATGGACAATTTTCTTCAAAATATTTACAGAAAAAGGGCACGAAATTGTTGGATTTCAAGACTCACCAAACCTAATTATTTTTATGAATAATCATCCGAGATTACTTCGAAAGGCAAATAGGGAGTTCAGAAGTGCCAAAAAAATTCTCATTTTGTGGGAGTCAAGCATTACGCGGCCACAAAATTTTATTAAAGGTGATCTATCAACGTACGATTTTATATTTACACCTTCAAATGAATGGATACAAGGTTTAAATGTTAGGCGATTTAACTGGCCGCAAGGTCCATCAAACGTTGAAACGCTAACGCTAGATAGTTGGAATCAGAGATCAGACATTCCGGTGATTATTCAGGCCAATAAATATAGCTTTGTTAAAGGCGAAAAGTATTCGTTACGTCGGAAGTTAATTTTTGAAATGGGAAAAGATTTGATTGTCTATGGTAACAACTGGAATCGATACTTTGCAAACTGCAAAACACTAATCCAATCTCTTTTTTTGTCTCTTAGATACTGGTATGTAGTCCCTTTTGCTTGGCCTAAATATGTTTTCGTTCGACCAAGGAAATATGGAGGTTTCAATTGTGATAAAAAAACAGTACTTGAATCATCTAAGTTTTCTATAGTCATTGAAAATAGCTCAGACTATATCTCAGAAAAAATTATTGAATCGATAAGTTTTGGTAGTTTAGTGATTTATTGTGGTCCGCCTCTAAGCGAATTTGGTTTACCTTCCAAAATAGTATACTCATGCAAGCACTCAAGTTCAGACTTGATTACAGCGTATCATTTCTTGTTAAAAAATAAGGAACAGGCATTTGAGATTGTGTCTGAAGCTACAAAATTTCATAAAAGTGAGCTTTTCGATACCTTTCACGGGGATTATGTCTTAGAAAAGTTAGCAATTGATATTTTAGAAGAAATTGGTTCCAATTGAATAAAATCGATGCACAACTATATTTCCTAAAGACTATTTATAAATTAGAAGATTTCACCTTTAGGACACTACGAGAGTACCCCACAAGGGAGCGAAAGGATAGCTACCCATTTTTATCTTGTGACACGTTCTCCATTTCTTCTGATTACTCAATAGATAGGGTCGAGGATGCTATCAAGTTGCTGCAAGGGGATGAAAATTCAGTAATTTATCTTAATGGTAGTTTATTACCTGAATCAGCCGGAATTCTACTTAAAAATCTCAGGGACATGGAAACTACCTATGCAAAATTGCTGATTGGAGACTCTGATTTTTGTCCATCCAGTAACATTTTATTACAGTTCGAAGAGTATTTCAATGAAATTTGGTCTGTTAACTTGAGAATAACGGTTTCAGATAAAGTGCATTTCCTCCCTTTAGGCCTTGAAAGCGCTAGATATCGCAGTGCCGGACAGGTGCGAGACTTTATTAAAGTTCCAAAATATGATGCTAACTTTAGAGACATAGAACTATTGGTCGCCTGGAATGATGAAACTTGGTTAATGGAGAGGAAAAACCTAAGGGAGATATTGAGACTAAACCCTGTAACTTTTGAAATTCGAAAGAGAGAAACATCTAGGTACATTCATCAACTTATGCGAAGAACTAAAATAGTACCTTGCCCTCGCGGCAATGGGTTAGACACCCATAGATTCTGGGAGAGTTTATACTTAGGCGCTTTACCGGCATTGCTTAAGAGAGATCTACTACCAGGACATGAGTATTGGCCACACATAACTGTGCAGGATTGGGAGGAAATTTTGGATTGGGACAAAAAGAGAATTCTGGAGATTTATCTGGAAAAGATCCCAGAATTGATTGAATTTAGAAGCCAAGCAAAATTGATGTTGGACACAATATGTCTAAAATAGAGTATTTTGATACTGAAGAAGGAAAATTAACGTTAGTTTACATCGAAGTAGGCAGACATGTCCCAAAGTATGCCTTAAGAAATTTTAGATTAACAAAAAAAATACACAAGTCCCTTTCGCAAATAGTGTTTACAGATGCTAACAAAGAAATAGATTTTGTTAAAACTATTCACAGGGAACAAATTCCAAGAAGTGATAAATCAAAAAACTTTGATTTACTGAGAAAAGAATGGCCTCATAAGCAAGAAATTTTCTGGCTGGAGACAACTAAAAGATTTTTTCATCTGTATGATTTGATGCTACATCTAAATCTTAGGAATGTCGTTCATCTTGAAAGTGATTCAATCCTACTTGAACAGAAACCTCTATTTGAGTTCTTTAACAATATGGATACCCAAAGTATGGCTTATCCACTTCAAGCATCTGATCTAGGCTGTGCTTCCATTCTATTATTAAAATCTTTTGAGGTTCTTGGAGAATTTCTAGACCATATTCTAGATAAATGGCTTCAAGACATGGCAACTGATATGACACTGCTTGCAAGTTTTTCGCACAATGAGAGAGTAATGATATTGCCAACGTGGCCAAAAGAGGTTGACTCTAAATTCTTTTATGACGCAGGATCGATCGGTCAATATTTTCAAGGGAGCGATGCCCGTAATTATAGGTTTCCTTTTTCAAGGAGAGGGAGACAAGACGAACGATTAGGAACAATTTACAAAAATTTAAGTGAGGATAACTACTCGTGGAATGTAATTAAGAAGAAGAACCGATTATCTATAGAGCTAATTCTTGATGGAGGGAAATCTCATCTTGTAAATATTCACATGCATTCAAAACAAATTTGTTCAAGTTTGATTGTAATGTCAATTATACTAAGAATTGGCTTTAATACTAAAAGATCATTTATTTGGAGACTGGGTTTTTTTGACATCACTGTCTCTATTGAGCGTTTAGTATCTTTTTGGCGCAGACGTATATTGAGAAAAAACCATTTTACACATATTAATTTGCGATGAACAAAAACATAGTATTTTTCGGGTCCATAACATTTAGCCTAAAGAGTCATATTGTAGAGACATTTCATTCAATCAAATTTGATTCTGATGCAAAAATAGCAGTTTGCTTTGATACCCTTGACCTTCCAAAAGAAGAGTTCAGAAGTAAGATTTTGTTGTTATCAGAACCTCCAGCGGTTATGCCTCAAATTTATCGAAAGTCTGGGTTGTCAAAATTCGACTTGGTGATCGTTTTTAGTCCTTGGCAATCTAAAGCTTTAAATATTTCTAATTGGGTTTATATGCCTATAGCAATTGCAGAGCAAACACAAACTTCAAGTATTGAGCGTATTCATGGAATTGCAATGATTAACGACCATAAGTTTAGCTCAGTGAAAACCAGCCTTTATGGCTATAGAAGAAAACTGATCCTTAGGTTACAAGAGAAAAATGCTCCAATATTCTTATTTGGCCCAAATTGGAAAATGAATCGTTGGATGGAAATTAGAAAGAGATTAGCTGCAATCCGTGTTGCTCGAAAAAATATTCCCTTAATGAAGCTGTCTGAAGGGCTGAGTGAGTTATTCGCTTCGTATAGCTCCTATCAGGGTCATTCAGCAAACAAATACAAAACTCTAAGTAATTTTAGATTTGCCTTGGTGATCGAGAATGACATAGGAAGTCTTTCAGAGAAACTATTTGATGCAATCTTTTCACGGTGCATAGTCTTCTACTTAGGCCCAAGCCTTGATGCTTTAGAATCACTTAACCATTGCATAATCAAACTTCCTCATGATATACCGAGTGCAATAACTGTGATTCAAGAAAACTTAGAGAATCCACCGTGGCAGATTTTAGATTATGTAAAGAAATTTACAGAAGATCCAAATTCTATGAAATTTGTTTCTGAAAATGTCATTGCGCATTCAATAGTAAGTCAAATAGGATCACACTTGAAAATCAATACATGATAAAGTTCAGGGTGTCTTCTAAATGGCTTATTAAGGGTCCAGACTCTTATGGGAGTTTGCTTTTACCTTTTTGCCCAAAGAAAATTATTTCTCATTATTGTTACAAATCAATCGTTTACCTACTCTGCACTTCTTGGTTAGTCCTTGTTTCTTTTATGCCGATCGCTAAAGCTAATGTAGATAATCGAGTCGTTGATATCGTAGAAGTAACTTGGCCCGGAGCTAAGAAGCCAAAGGAAAACTTGCAGGCGGTTAGTAGAAATTTAATCGATAATTCAATTCCATTTTGGAATATGCAATTAGAATTAACGAAGGAAAAGTCTCTTTTAAAATTGGGAATTGTTGAAGAGGATATATTGCTCTTACCAGTTGCGCCAAGTTGTGATGGTGCTTCAGTAGTAAGATATATAGAGAACGTCAAAAGTTTGTTTGCAAAAAAGAACTCATTGGTAAGTGTTCAAGATAGATATCTAGTAATTCTCGTACCAAGATTGAACTGCATATGGGAAGCGGTGAGCACTACTAATGAGTACCCCAATTGGAGAGGGGGAATGATATTAAGTGATGTAAGTAAAGAATTTGTAATCTCTCATGAATTGGGTCATGCACTTGGACTTGGCCATTCTAATTTAGTAGCTTGCGATGCGGGAAAATTTGACGGTGCTTGGGTTAAAGATTGCAGGGCTATCGAATATGGGGGAGCAGTTGACTTAATGAGCAACATAGATGTCTCTACGCCGCTTTCAACTTATCATCGCTGGAGACTAGGCGCTATTGCAAACGATGATGTAAAACAATTATGGGTTAATGAGGAAGTTATATTAAATGAAGTAAATGCATCCAAAGGTACGAGGGCAATTTTTATCAGAGATTACGATGCTTCATATTGGATTGAATATCGAAACAAGTCTTTCAATGGAGCCGATAAGCCTGGATTAGTAATCTATCGAACCGATCCACCACCATCTAGGGCTATAGTCTCGCCAAATAAAGAGGATCTAAATTCTCCAGACCCGGACTCTCGAGTTAGTACAGATGTTTGGATGTTGAATCTAGATGACTATCAATATTTGAACGGAAAAGCTGCAGGCTCTATGACTTTGCCAAGCAGTAGAGCTTTTTCTACAAAGTCTGGAGCTATAACCCTAAGGTTTGAAGAGAGAAGCTCTAGTAGTGTGGCTGTAAAAGTTGAAAGAAAGGCTGATAGGAGTCCGCCGCCGAGGCCTTCCTTTTCAGATGAGTTGAGTTGGAGTAGTTCCAAAGCACCAATTCTCAAGTCGGGAAGAGAATTTGAGGATTCCGATTCAACAATTCTAGAGCATGAGATTGAAATTAATTCAACGATAACCCGAATCTCAAATTTCCTACCAAATTATGTTCCAACCTATAACGAACCGCTTTTTGCGCCTAAAACTATTTTACTAGGCGATTTGCCAGAGGGAAATTACACTCTTCGAGTAAGGGCCGTCGATGTCTGGGGAAATAAGAGCGCTTGGAGTGATGAAAAGAAACTTGAAGTTGATAAGTCCTTTCCTAAGTACTCGGGGCAAGTATTTCCTTCAATAAAATTGTCACAAAGGTCAACCCTTGAATTCTCTGGTGCGAGTGATGTTGGCTCAGGAATATGCTTGATTCGACTTGTAAACCCTCAAGGATTTGTTGTGGGAAAGACGGATGGTATCAATCAGCTACTAATGTCTACCAACATTACCTCCAGTCAGCGAGGAATTCTTCAGGTTTTTGACTGTAAAGGAAATGGACTTGAAATGGATGCCGAAGTCTCAATGAATAAACTCGACGCAACAAAGGTAAGAAAAACAGGTAAGTGGCAGAAAATTATAGATAACAAATATGGGGAACTATTGAAATGCTCTGGAAAGTGCACAGCTTCCTTTACTGCTCGAGGATATTCCAATATTTTTTCAGGATCTGGCTCTGGAGATATTTATATAAATTCAAAAAAATATGGCACCTTTAAATCCTCTTCTACTGATATCCCCCAGAGTATTCTTAAACAGGAATTCAACACTCGAAGTGCGACAATACGGTTATCAGGTTCGAACTTCTCATTTTATCTACCGACCTTCGTTAAAGCTAAGTTTGGAGTATCAAAAGAAGTCAACCGACAAGTGCGAATGCCAGATACTTCACTTAGTGAACCAGGACAAAAAGACGTACAAACTTTTGGATTTGCAGGTGATGACTTTGACGAAAGCTGGTCGGTGGTGCCAATCGGAAATGGGACTACCTTGGAGAGCCCAACGCTGGATTTCTGTCATGAAGAATATGACTCGGAGTCTGGTCGTCAAATAAGAAGACAATTGATGGCTTTTAAAAATGGGAGTCCCTATTTATTTCTTTCAACTGAAGTAGTTAAATACAAATCTCTCGCTGCAAGTTTGGCGGCAGAGGATGAGCTTAGAAGGCGAGTGAATGAGTGTGTTAAGTTAAGTGGATTTAGAAATAAGCAAGGAATTTTTGAAAGTTATAGATTTGTTCCGTATCTTGATAACGCGGGCAGTTATAAGATTGTTGATAATGGGTTGCTTATCCATGTGAAAATAGGTGATGACAACAGCGCTCGATGGTTACTTGCCTATTACCAATTTAAAGGCGGGTTCTTCTCCGGTTTTTATGTGGTAAAGCCGGCTCAAAGCCCTTTTTCGCAAGAAGAGTTGGCGCACTGGGAAGAGGTCAGGCAGATACTTAGCCAGAGATTGACACAGGGAACTTAAATTCGGGATTACCCTCGGCAAGAGACTAAATAGTTAGCTCTTATCATTGGAGAGTGGACAATGGGGTGAAGAAGCTCTGGGTAGTAGGTGAAGCCTTGATGGATCTCATTCCAGTGGCGCTAGGTGAGATACTTCCAATGGTTGGTGGAGGCCCTGCCAATACTGCTAAAGCTCTAGCAAGACTTGGATACTCCACATTCTTTATTGGAGGTCTCTCAACAGATTTTTATGGAAAAGTGATTAAAGAAGAGCTAGAGGCAAGTGGGGTTGATCTCTCTCTTGCCTATAGAGGAGATAGAGCTACAGCGCTTGCGATAGCAAGTATTGATGAGAAAGGTCTAGCTAGCTATAAATTTGAATTAGAGGGGAGTAGTAGCTTTACCTTTGATAGATCATGGCTGCCAGGTGGTGAGCCTGGGGTAATCCATATTGGCTCTGTAGCAACTCTTCTTGAGCCTGGGGCCTCTGAGCTATTTAATTGGGCTAAGGATAAAAGCGCACCAATTGTCTTTGATCCAAATATCCGCCCATCAATTGAAAGTGATAAAAAAATTTATCGTGAGGCAGTTGAGCGCTTTATCTCGATTGCAGCGGTAGTAAAGCTAAGTGAAGACGACCTCACCTGGCTCTATAAAGTCCCAGAAGGTGAAGTAATTACTAACTGGCTCTCAAGAGGTACCGAGATAGTTGTTGTGACAAGGGCCGAGAGAGGCTTATCTGCTTTTACTAGAGATGGTCGAATCGATTGCCCCGCAGCAAAGGTTGAATTGGTAGATAGCGTTGGAGCGGGCGACACAATTGGTGCTGTAATTGTTGAAGGTCTTCTTAAACATGGTCTCGATGGGCTAAAAGCAGATGTTTTGAAACGAGTATTAGAGCGAGCAGCAAGAGCTGCTGGAATTACCTGCTCTAGAGCAGGTGCTAATCCTCCCTGGAAAGAAGAGTTAGATTTAGCGCTATGAGCCTTCTTCATGCAATTGATGGCGGCGAGATCTCACT
>Ga0214923_10001837_pt1 | contig 29439 bp, 24 predicted proteins | sample LL1510_MetaG_FD_177993 | JGI IMG/M metagenome (GOLD analysis project Ga0214923, IMG submission 177993) | Freshwater microbial communities from Lake Lanier, Atlanta, Georgia, United States - LL-1510 | ecosystem: Environmental > Aquatic > Freshwater > Lake | place: USA: Georgia | collected...
ATTTTCATGGTACTGTGACCAAAAAATTGTGAACCAGCGCTTGACAATTCGTAACACTCCGTTGTATAATGATATTCTGCATTTATCAACTTATGTTTATTTAAATTTACATCAATTGAAAGACGTCACTCATGGGGCAACATTCTATCATGCTGACTATGTAAATCCCGGATGGAAATTGAAGAAACAAACCAAAATAGGTAGGCATATTTTTTATAAGAGAAATGGAGATCAAATTGACCGAAGTAGGATTGTTATATAAAATTATTTTTGGAGTTTATTATGGCTACTAAGTATACATTCGTTTGTAATGATGATTTTGCTCGTTCTAAAGTGACTATTGAAGTTGAAACCAATTCTTTAACAGAGCTCATTGCTATGTTTGAAGATTTTCTGAGGGCTTCCCGGTTTCATTTCGATGGTCACCTAGACCTTGTTGAAGAGAGTGCTGAAATGCCTAGTGATTCAAATGATGTTTTTGGTCATATGGTGAAACAACACTTACAAGGTATTAATGGCACTTCAGAGAATTGTGAAGTATGTGGTATCGCAAAAGATGTAATGAAAACACAAAGATGCTGGGATGAAAAATGTCCTAAGAAAGGTGAGCATGCCAACCAAGGATGAAATGAAAAAGTTTGCGTTCACCATTGACAGTATGGTGGCCAATACTGATTACACATACCTTGAAGCTATTGTAGAATACTGTAAAACAACTGGTCTTGAAATTGAGGTTGCGGCTTCTTTGATTAATTCAGCACTTAAAACAAAGATAGAATCGCAAGCCATGGAAAGAAACTTATTGAAAACAAAAACAGCTAGACTACCTTTATGATTACTGGTTATGAAGCCTTTGGTATTTTTCAGGCTCTCAAGTTACATTTCACAACCGACAATTATGATTTTTTTAAGTACCACGGCAAGAGTAAAATCTCCGTAGACTCTTTTGAAATTCGTAAAGATAAGTATCATTTCTATAAGTTATCTCGCAGGTTGCCAAATAAAGAGGAGTTGATTCTTTTTATCGTGGCCAATCTGATACACAATGATAACTTATGGGTCGGTGATTTATTGACCGAGGAGTCTGAGACTATCTTTCGAGAGCGTCAAAAGGTTATACAAAGCCTATCTTACACTTTCGAAAATGATTGTCGCCGTATTCTCGATGGTATAAGTGATCCCAATGAAATTTTGCAAAGTGACGGCGGCGACTATCCAATTCTTCTTCGCAAAACTCTACAGAAAGATATACAAATTGAAACATTATGTATACTTAATTCCATTTTGAATTTCTTTCCAATGTGGACAAAGAAAATTGAAGACACTATTCGATGGCCTACATACCGAAGAAAAGTGCTTAAGTATGCCGCATTTTTGACATACGATAATGTAAAATATAAATCTATACTAAAGAAGGTGATAGAAGAAAATGAAAACGTTGTATCTTGACATGGATGGTGTTCTTGCCGATTTCACTAAACGTTATGTTGAATTATATAACGAACATCCGGATGAAACAAGAGGCCGCAAAAATTTCAGTAAGAATTGGGCACACTTTATTGAGGATAGAAACTTCGCTACACTTGATAAATTTCCAGGTTGTGATACGCTTCTTTATTATGTTTCTGAGCTCGAAAAAAATCACAACATCAATGTTCAAATTTTATCGTCCTCTGGTGGTGAACAATTTCATCACATGGTTGAAGCTCAGAAAAAACTTTGGTTGATTTCGAATGGTCTTTTTTACAAGAGAAACATTGTGCCAAGTCGAAAATTAAAAAAGAATTTTGCAACACCACATTCGATTTTAATTGATGATACCGAAGATGTGATTACCGATTTCAATGAAGCGGGTGGAATCGGTATACTTCATAAAAATGTGGTAGACACCATTAAAACGTTGGAAGCCATATTTGAAAAACACTAAATATAATTATATTATGTTTTTGTGGATAACCCGTTTACATACCGTTAATACTCCGTTTATACGAAAGGAAATATATGAGTTCATTTGCTAACCTCAAGCGCAACAAAAGCTCTTTTGAAAAACTCACTAAAGCTATTGAAGCGGTCAATCAACCGGCTGATGCTGGTTCAAAAGAAGATACTCGTTTTTGGCAACCACAAGTAGATAAGTCCGGCAACGGCATGGCAATTGTTCGTTTTTTGCCAGCACCAGCTGTTGATGGTGATGAAGCGCTTCCGTGGGTTCGCCTTTTTTCACATGGTTTTCAAGGTCCTGGCGGTTGGTTAATTGATAACTGTTTGACCACACTGAATCAAAAGTGTCCAGTTTGTGAGCACAATAATGTGCTTTGGAATTCAGGCGTCGAAGCCAACAAAGAAGTTGTTCGTAAGCAAAAACGTAAACTTAATTATATCGCAAACGTTCTAATTGTTTCTGATCCCAAGAATCCCGAGAACGAAGGCCAAGTTAAGTTGTTTAAATTTGGCAAGAAAATCTTTGACAAAATCAGTGAGGCTATGAATCCTGAATTTGAAGATGAAACACCTGTAAACCCATTTGATTTCTGGGAAGGTTCCAATTTCAAGCTTAAGATTCGGAATGTTGAAGGCTATCGTAATTATGATAAGTCTGAGTTTGATTCACCCGAGCCTCTTTTTGGTGGCAACGATGAAAAACTTGAAGCAATTTGGAAGAAAGAATATTCTCTTCAGGAGTTTCTGGATCCAAAACATTTCAAGGCACATGAAGTATTAAAAGCTCGCCTTGATAAAGTTCTTGGTTTCGAGGGTGTACCAATTCGTTCTAAAGCTGAAGACATTGTGGCGAAAATTGATGAAAATGTTGATATTTCAACCAATGGTGATGAAGACGATTTGGATTACTTTAAAAATCTAGCTGAAGATCGCTAAAAGAAACCCCGCTTCGGCGGGGTTTTTTCTTATATAGTTACGGTTCTTCCTACAAGTAACTTCATAAATTCTGTATCTACTACACTTGAGGCGGCCATCATACCGCCTCCGCCACCTGCTTGTATTTGCGGTGCCTGAACATTCACAGCAGGAGGTGAAACAATAATTGGTGCTGAACCAATCTGAACACGGGCTTGCGCTACTTCAATGGTTGCTGCATTGAGTTTACTTGCTTCAGACCTTAAAACTGTTTTCATTGTATCTGGCATTGGTGTTACTGCGGCTAAAGTTTGCACAGGCGTCGATACTGGTGTGATGTCTTTGTCTGTTTTTTGGAAAGCTGCACTAGTTAATGAAGTTCCTGTTGTAGTGATTGGTTTAGTTTGTGGAAGATTTGTTGCAATCATTTGCACTGGTGAGGTTTGTCCCGTATATTCATAACCCGCTGCAGCATATAAACCTTTTTTATAATTCTCTATTCCAATTTTTTCTTTTTCTGTTTTAAAAACACCTTCTATTTTTCCTGTTGTCCACAAATTTATTGATTGGTCTAGTGGTAAATCGCCATACTTATATTTACCTTTTATTGGTGCGTTTAGCCATTTCCATCTTTGGGCTTCAAAACCAGCTTCTAAGGTCGGAAACTCAGCAAATTTTCCTTTTACCGGTTCTACACCTCGGGTTGGATTCATTTTAGCGCCAAAAAGACGGCCAAGATTGTCATCATATAACATAGCACCAGGATTTTTCAAATCATGTGCTAAATCACCTGGTCTATTTCCTTCTTTTTCATATTGTTTTATCATTACAGCATTTTGTTGTTCTTTAGTTAACATTCTAAATGTAACGCCAGCAAATCTTTGTTCTGGATAACTTGATGGTGCCGCTGGTGTTGGTGCCGCTGAAGCTGCCGTGGTTGCCTGTTGCGTCATTTGAGGCGTATTTAGGCCTGCTGCATCACCCACTGATGGTGCTGCGGTTGATACTGGTGTGGGACTTGTTATGTTGTTTTCTTTCATATATCGTTCAATCGCAGCTTTACCGCCTTCAGTTTTAGCGAAGCCCATGTTGTTTAATTGATTAACATTGAGTGTTTCGCCAGCGTTAAAATCACGTTGTACTCTTTTAATTTCTCCAGAGTAATAATTGATTAAATCCTCACCTTGAAGTGGAGTAAATTCTCTTTTTCCTTGACTGCCTCTTCCCGTTCTACCAACATTTCTATAATAACCAACCACACCATCTTTTATTTCTACTTGTTGTCCTCTAGGTCCAACTCTTCCTTTTCTTTCAGCCTCATCTTGTACTGCTCCTAATCCAGGACTAACTGTAGATGGAGTGATGTCTGGATTTTCTGGGCTTTCTCCGCCAGTCGTTGATGCTCCTGGAGTTCCGCCAAAACCAGTTGGTATATTTTTTATAGCATTTACTATTCTATTTAAAAAACTTTGTGTAGCTTCTTTCAAATTGTCAATAGTAATTTCATCAATAATATTTGATATTTTTTCTTTGACTTTATTAAACTGTGTTAAAACTGTCGATTTAATATCATTGTAAATGTCTTCGATTTGTTTTACAGTGTCATCATAAAATGCTTGAACTTTATCTTTTAGAAATTTAAAAGCACTAAAAACTAATCCACCAATTAGACTACCAATTGCTAATCCTTTAAGCAGTTTATCAAAAAAACCACCGCCAGTTTCTTCAGCTTTTGTTGGAGTTGGTTTTGTTGCCGCAGCTGTTCCTACAGGTCGTTCTCTTTTAAATTGTGATTCATAAGCAGCTTCTCTTTCTGCCGCTCTTTGAAAAAACATATCAGATTTGTAGGTTGGTTTTCCGCCTTGTAGTTTTACTAATTTAGCAATGTTTTGCCTCGTAAGGTTCATGTCACGAGCCATGCTAGGTAAGACTAACGAATTTTTTGCGGAAATTTTAGCGTGCGTTGATAAATCATCAATCTTACTTTCTAAAATTGATGTGGAAAACTGTGCAATTGAAGGTGTTGTTTTTGCTACATCTGTTTTTATTGGAGCTTTGTAAGCTTTAAATAGTGAAGGAAATACAGCAGCTAAAAGGCTTTTCTGATTAAAAAATTGTCGAGGGTCTATTTTTTCTAAAGAAGCTTTACCAAGTGCTGTTGCTAAACCACCGCCAGCGGCCTTTTCTGCTTTATAAATTTGTGTTAATTTGCTTACTTTAGTGTCTGCCATTTTATCTTCTTTGTCTTTGTTGTTCTTTTAATCTTTCTCTTTCTTCCTCTAAAAATTTAACAAGCATATCAATATAAATCTGTCTTTCCCAAGGCATCATATTATCCAATTCTGTCAAACTATATTTGTGGTGTTGCATCAATGCGAAATTAGTTTGATAGTAATTGCCAAGGGTATCATAACCAAAATTTAGACGAAAAAATTTTGTATTCCTTCTACAAGAATTTTATCTTCGTAGCCACATTTTTTACATTTAAAATCTAATTGTTTTTTCATTTTTGGCATCGTATTAAAAAAGTTTTGTATTTTTGCCAAATCGTCTTGTTGTAAATTTTCCACAAAATCAATCAACTCTTGTTTTTCAGTATCTTTAGCATAATACATTTGATTTTCATCATAAATGTAATCAATACAAGAAATTACAACGTCTAGTAAAATATCAAAATCATTTTTATCTATTTCTCTCATATTATTCAACATTTTTATTGTTGGATACTTCATCACAATCCCAAGTTTTTTAGTAATCTCAATTTTCTTAGAGTGTTCTGCGTTTATTTCGGGCTTGATATCCAAAAGATTCACATCAAAATTTACCAGAGAACCGCATTTTTTTGTTTCGCCATTTTCATCAGATACATTGTTATTACAAGTATATTTTAAATTGATTACTTCACCTACTGATTTAGCACGAAGGTTCATAAACAAATTTTCTAAATCGAATGTTGGTAACTCATCAATGTCAACTTTAGAAACAAGACAATTATTTAAAACCTGTTTCACCACATCTACAATTTCATTTTGATCGTCAGATTGTGCAGCCATTAAAAAGAGTTTTTGCTCTTTTACTAAAAATGGTCTGAACTTTACTTTTTTTCCGGTTGAAATCAGTGTCGTTTCATAAACAGGCACATCAATTTTCGGCAACATATTAAACCTCCATTAATTAAAAAATCTTCCAAATATTTTTCCAAAAGGACTTGTAACTTTATTGTTAAAATTGGTTACACTTCTAGCCACTGAATCGCCAAACAACTGTGCAGCTGCGGCAACTAAGTCATAATTTCCTTCGTATATAACTTTATAACGCTGATAGGCAAATTGAACACCAAGACGATGAAAACCATCCTCACTCCACGCCAATGGTGCCGGTGCAATGCCAATTGGAAACGCATCAATTAATTCAACGGCATAAATTTGTCTTATAAATTCATCGTACTGTATAATTTTTATATTAGTTAAGTACCTAGACTTTTCACCTTTTGGATATCGTAAATTGTTTGTATCACTAGGCATAATCGATTCGAGCCACTTTTCGAACAACTTACGCTCATAGAATTCGTTTGTACATATAAAGTTAAGCGTCATATCATTGTATTGTGTTTGATATGGAACTTTATAAATTGGTCCATAAACTTTAACATCACTTGTTAATAGTGTTTTACCTGGTAATTCAGCACTTTCACATTGTAGAGCCAAATATCTAGAAAGTGTAGCATTATCGCTGAGTGATTGCGGGTCACCATTGGCACCACGAATTGCTTGCGTAATGTCGGCCACAAGAGTATTGGGTAAATTGATAAGTTTTTCCAGAAATGAATTGCCAACATACTGATTGATGTATGATGGAATTGGCAAAACAACTTCAAATCGGTTTGGCTTAGCGAAACCCTCTTTGGCGTTGACGTTAGCTAAAAATGATTGTGGTGAGAATGCCATTAAAATTTCTTCCTAGATTCAGCATACACTTTGTTTGCTGTAGCTCCAACGAAAAGAGAAACTGGTAATAAGGCCGCTATATCCCATTCATCAGCAGTAACTTCCAAAAACCTAGATTCAACATGATTAAACAGATAACGTTTAATACAAGGCTTGGCTTCAAATGTTTTACTTGCTCTCGAAAGTAAATCATAACTCAACCTAAGTTTTGTGGTCTTGTCAAACTTGGTATTGTTTGCATATTCACTTAACTTATCCAGAAGAATGATACGCTGCTTTGGGTGTATATAATGTAAATTCAACCCTAAAAATCCATCGTTATATTGTTCTATTGGTAAAACCAGTGGGAACCTGTCGTAATATGGCAGCTTATCCTTCGTTTTTGGATCGTAAAAGTAAAAATACATACGACCAATGATGGCATTATTTTTCAACCTTTGACGGTCCGCTAAAAGTGCTTGCCGACTGGGTTTCAATGTCGGTACTTTGGCTCGTAGCCATTCACGAGCCTGATTTGTGCGAGTGCTCAAACCCTCTTTTGCAAGGGAACTTTTAATGCGGTCGAGTAAATAAGCCATGATTTATTTAGGCGAATTGCTAATATTACCTTACTTACACTGGTTTGGCCTTATAAGTATTGGTGCCTGCTTTCAAACAATACCTAGATTCTTCTCTGTAAGAATTCTAAATTCCCATCCACGATCCTTACAGAATTCAGTAGCAGCCTTCCATTTAGATTGATTGACGGTATAGGTAATGTATTCGTTAATGAATTTCTGTGTTTGTCTTTTACGGACTGGTTGTTTGGTTTGATATTCTGGTTTAACCTCAACCACATGGGTCATTACTGTTCCATCTTTCTTTTTGACCTTTATAATGAAATCTGGAAAGTACCGATGAATCTTATTGTCAACTGGATTGTAGTATTTGATTGCTAACTCTTCGGAAGACCAATAAACCACACTCTCGCTTTGATCGAGCCAATCCATTACTTTTCTTTCCCAAGTAGACCGCCAAATGATGTTTGTGGCATCACCAGCGTACTTCTGTGGATTTTTGGGTGTAAATTTTCCTTTATATGACATAAATATATTTATTCTCATAGGAAAAATAATGGCTCTATTTTCATTCACCGACATACGATTTGGAACAGCTGCTAGAAGAGTGGGATTAAACGGAAGGTTAGCTGGCAGTCAATATGATTCCAATTTATATCGTTATCCAATTGATTTGGGTGAAGCTAACAAAGGTCATTATATGGTCTTTCATATCAATGTGCAAACCAAAACAGAATTTAGTTCACCACTTTCATTCGATACTCCAGATATACTTAACAGTCCAAATCGAGTTACTTCTGGTTTAGCTAATATCACTGATGCAACAAGTTGGCTTCGAGAACAAACGGATACTGCTGGTTTAGAAGCAATGGAAGGATTACAACTAACAGAATCGACAAGGACGGCTATCGAAACTGTCAGGTCAAATGTTGGCCAAGGGTTAGATTTCGTTGGAGAGTTAGCTAAAAAAGTATCGATTCAAGGTGCAAGAACAATTCAAAGGACCGCTGAAACAATAGCTCTATACATGCCCGATACTTTGAATTTTGGATACGATCAAAGTTATGATGGCATTTCTTTGTCGAGCCCATTTTTTGATATTCTTAATGCTGGTAAAGATGTTTTGCAAGCAGGTTCTTCGATAATTGATTTGGCAAAAGGTGGTCAAGTATCTGTTCAAAACATTATGAAATCTATTCCTGGCAACTTAACACCTTTTGCTGTAGATTATTTAAGTAGATTTGCACCATCTAATATTTTTGGTTCTAATTTTGGTCGATTTGCTGTGGCCTCATTAGGTGTTGCAAGAAATCCATTGTTGGAGGTTATTTACACTAGCCCATCATTAAGAAAGTTTCAGTTTGATTTTCTTTTTTATCCAAGAAGCGAAAAAGAAGCACAGCAAGTTCAAAGCATTATAGATTCTTTTACATTTCATCAATCACCTGAAATTTTTCCGGGTTCTGGCGGCGTGTTCCTTATTCCACCATCTGAATTTGACATTAAATTTTATTATAACGGAAAAGAAAATCCTAACATACCAAAAATATCAACTTGTGTTTTAAATAGTTTAAACATTGATTATGCACCATCTGGATTTTCGGCTTATGAAGTTCCCGGTGAAACAACTCCAAGTATGGGTAAAACTGGTATGCCGGTTGGTATTCGTTTACAATTGAATTTTACAGAGACACAAATTGTTACTAAAAACTCTTTGAGGCCAGATAGTTTTGCATCACAAGCTGAAAGTGTTTATTCTCCAAGAGATGAAAACGGTGAAGTAATTTACATAGGATAAAAAATGGCAGGTTACTTTTCAAGATTCCCCAAACTCTTCTTTTCTGTAAATGATGGTCAAACAGTTGATCGCATAACCAACATTATGGCCAAGTTTTCTTTGAATGAATCTATCAAAGAAAACACTGCTGTTTATTATGAATATGATATTACCGAAAGTGATACGCCAGAAGTTGTCGCACATAAAATGTATGGTTCGGCACAAAGGCATTGGATTGTTTTAATGATGAATAATATTGTAGACCCACAGTATGATTGGCCACTGACCACGATTACATTAAATAATTTTATCGATGCTAAATATTCAAACACACAATATGCGAATTCAAATACATCTGGTGCTGGTTTAACATATGCTACTTCAAATGTTCATTCATACTATAAAATTATTACGACAACAATACCAAATGGTTCTAAGATTATCAATGAATATCAAGTTGACGCAAATACCTATGCTAATGTTACTGTAACAACATCAAGTGTTACACTGCAAGACAATAATGTAATTACGATTGCCACCACAAAAACCACTAAAAATTATTACGAACATGAAACTGAAGTGAACGAAGCTAAACGAAAAATTAAATTGTTGAAACCAGAATTCGTAACAGCCCTAGAAGACGAAATTAAAAGAGTATTTTAAGAATGGCGATTTCATTTAAAAGTACAACACAATTTAAAATTGAACGTTTAGAATTAATTATAAGTTCCAATCAAAGAATTTCTATTGATGCGCTTTTTAGTGAATTAAACCTTTACGACAACCTTTTTACGCCCTGTGTTTCCGGTAATATATTAATTACCGATACATTAGCGTTGGTAGATCAACTCAAATTAAATGGCGACGAAAAAATATACATACGAATTTCTAAAGACGAAGATCAAGAAGATTTTAGATACGAAAAAGAGTTTGTGATTTACAGTCTCACAAACAAAACAAATTTAAATATGACTTCAACGGCTTATGTTTTGAATTTTGTATCTAAAGAATTTTTGTTATCTTTACAGAAAAAAGTAAATCAAAATTATGTTGGCACATTTACTGATATAGTTTATCAAATTCTTACCGACACTAATTATCTTGGTGTTGCTGAAGAACCGCCACAGAATGGAGAAAGTGGAGTTGGAGTATTTTTTCAATCTGAGGGCTTACAGAATTTAATATTTCCAACATTAACACCTTTTGATGCTATTAATTTCGCATCTCAAAAGGCTTTTGCACAAAACAATCCAGACTTTTTATTTTTTGAAACACATAAAACTGGTTATAATTTTTTACCATTAACTTACCTTCTACAACAACAGAATGTTTTTGAAATTAACTTTAAACCAAAAAATCTATCCAATACAGCCAATGCTAACGAAGATGAGTTTCTTGGTGCTCGTGATTTAAAAGTTTTATCTCAGTTTAGTGTTTTAGATGGTGTTCAAGGTGGAATTTTTGCTGGTCGATTTGTTGGTTTTGATACACTCACAAAAACAACCAAGATAACAACAATTGTCAGTAACAAGAATTTATCAGACGAGAATAACAAAGGTTTTAATCAAATGACCAATTCAAGGGTCGTTTCTTATCCTTTTGCTTTACCTAGAACCACAGTAGAATATATTAAAGATAATGACCCTGAAAAACAAAATATCATGGATCATTCTGAAAATTATGTGTTTCAAAGAAAAGCTATATTTACAAATCTCATGCAACAACGGCTTCAATTAGTTATGCCAGGTAACTTTGAATTATTTTCTAGTCGAAACATATATCTAAAAGTTCCCAAATTTTCTACACAACTTGGCGAAGACGCTCTGGATCGTTTTTTATCTGGTAAATATATAATTACAGGAGCAAGACATATTGTTAAGCCCAATCGTCACGAAACAATTGTTGAAGTTTGTGCCGCACAACTATTGGGTTTAAAAAATAACCAACTTGGCGCTGAAGATTTTACTCAATTTTACTCTGAACAAGAATTACAAGATTTACAACTTTAAGGAATTGGTTTAATGTTATCGCAAGATTTTTATGGCAAGAAAGGTTTTGTTTGGTGGATTGGTGTTGTTGAAGATGATTATGACCCACTACTTCTCGGCCAAGTTCGTGTTCGTATCATTGGCGTTCATAGCGATGATACAAGTTTGGTGCCAACTGAAAGTCTGCCGTGGGCTCAAGTATTAAAACAACCAAGTGCTTATGATGCTCTTGTTTGCCCAAAAGTTGGTGAATGGGTTTTTGGATTTTTTCAAGATGGTGAATACGCACAAATTCCGGTAGTTATTGGTACTTTTACAGGTATTGAAAGTGAACAATCTAGAACAATATATGAAACTTACACTGTTAAAAGTGGTGGCGAAAATGCTGTTCCAAGACCAAGCACATCGGCCGCTGGCGTTACAGTTACAGATGTTGTGAAAGTTGGAGAACCAACTACACCAAAAACAGCAAGAAATAGCATAGAGGGCACAATTGTTGCTGTTACTAATTCAATAAGATCGGTGAAATGTGATTTACGACCGGAAGTTGATAAGGCCATTTCTTACTTGAAAGGTCAATTTAATTTAATTTTAGAAAAACTTAGAGAAGCTATACGTGCTATTTTAGCAGCGATAGGTTTATATCCTGATGGAGCAAGTTCTTATCTTATGCAATTCGTAAAACAAGTGGCTGCGATTGTTAGAAAAATAGCACGTGCTTTAGATGAAATTACAAGAGAAATCGCAAAACTACAACGGCTTTTTACTTTGATTCAACAATTCATATCTTATGTCACTAGTTTGCCAGAAAGGCTCGCTAAAGTTTTTGCTGATTGTGTTGCAAAGTTCCAAAAATTAATCACAGGACTTTTCATCAGCATTCTTTCTCCTCCAGAACTAAATTTTGACACTGGTATATTTGATGAATTGACAAGTTCCTTTAAAGATTTAGGAAATTCATTTGATAAATTGATAAGTACAACAGCCACAACTTTAGCAATGCCGGCACGGATGTTAAAATCACTAACAGCTCCGTCCAATTCAACAACATCACAAAGTATTCAAGCTCTAGGTGGAACAAGTGGAGATGAATTAGGAAATATGACTGAAACTGAGTTACAAAAAAATATGAATGGCCACGTTAATGCTGTAAATAAAGCTGGAACAAAACTTTATAATCGTCGAGCTGTAATGACCGATGCTGCCTTTGGGTGTACCGTATAATGTCTTCAATACCTGTTAATGATTATGAAGGTTGGGTTGAGCCAGAGTCCGACGCTAATGAAGATTTTCCACCAAAATATCCATATAATAAAGCTACAAGAACACCTTCAGGCCATCTCATCGAAATAGATGATACACCTGGTGGAGAGAGAATTCGTGTTACTCACCGAACTGGTAGTTTTATTGAAATGGGCGCTGATGGTAGCGTTGTGCATAAAACCATTGGTGATGATTATCATGTAACTTTAGGTAACCGAAATGTTGAAGTTTCTGGATTTTGTAACATAACAATTAATGGTGATGCCTTAGTAGATGTAAAAGGCGATAAGTATGAAAAGGTGACGGGTGATTATAGTTTAGAGGTTTTAGGTGAATTGACTTTAAGGTCTCACAAACAAGTAAATGTTCTTTCCGATCAAGATGTTAAACTTGGTGCTGGTAGTGGAGTTTTAAGTGCTGGTGCAGTTTACATGACAGCTTCCGATAAAGTTTATGTTACTGGAGATTTTCATGCTGGTGGTGAAATTATTGGCGACATTATAACTTCACTTACAAGAGTTGATGCTGGTACTGGTGTGAGTGCCGGGCCTTTAGGATTTGTATCGATATTAGGTGGACTTTCAATTGGCGTTCCTGTTGCTGTTCCAGGAAACATTACAACAATTGGTGTGGTAAATGCCGGAATATCTGTTAATTCGCCATTAGGCAGTTTCTTATTATCTGATTCCGTTTTGATGACAGATACAATTAATACATCATTACATAATGTGCATTTTCATGTTGGTTTTAAAGGACCAACTGGACCACCTATTCCAGATATGATATAAGGATGAGAAATGGTTGCTGGAGTTAGAGATAGTTTTACAAGAGTAGGAAGAAATGGCAGTGGAGGTGATGTTTCAACTCCGACACCGCCAAGTTTGTCGAGCTTTTTAACAACGAATACACAAGATACTAACCAGAATCGGAAATTTCCTAGTAGTTCACCGACTGCAAGTGTTTTTGGCCGACTTGGTTGGAATTTCGACCCAGCTGATGATACGATTTTAACTTTATCGGATTGTATTATAACTCAGCTTAAAAAAATGCCAAGGTTTTTAAAAGATTGGCAAGCTGAGGATATGCGAAACGGTAATGTTGGAAGTTACTACAAGAATCCAGTGGCCGATGTTGTAAGTTCTATCAATAGCGCTTTAGAACAAATACAAAGTAAAATTTTTGTTGGCACATCAACTTCATCTAGTGGTGAAGAAGCGCCAGTCACAAGCAACATTTATATTTCACCTCTAGAAAATGTTTATAGTGAAGCTGGATTTGCTCTTGATGAAGGCCGAAAGTTTCTAAAACACACCGACAGAGTATCTGGTGTAACAGAACCACAAGCAGCCACTGATGCAACTGAGAGTACTGGAAATTATCCACATTTTTCGCAAATTTCCGGTATCGGCCGCACTCTTCTTTTTATCACTAATCAAACAGATGGTATTACAAATGCTGCGCCAATGCTTGGTGCTATGACCAGTATTTTTATTGATGATGAACTCCAAACTTACAAAAATACAATCATTGAATACCCAGAACTAATTGAAAATAGTATCAATGTATCAACAGTATTTTCCGGTGAAGATCAATTTACAACAAAAGCTTCAAATTTAACTTCTGGTCAAATTGAAACTATTATTGATAATATTCGTGGTGTTAAAACATTGTTTCAAACACGAAGAACACATGATGAAAATTTTTGGACTCAAGCTTTAAAGGTAGTTAAAGAACAGCAGTTGTTTATTAATATGAATAATGGTGGTGAATTTGCTAGTTTAATTAGAGATAGGTTTACTGGCACCGACAAATATAAAGACAGTGCCAATACCGCAGATAATCCAAATCCAAATCCTACAACAAAAATTGTGTCTGAAACCGGCCGAATTACAGTTTATGATAATAACACGGGGCGAGTTATTGAAGAAGAAAGTGACGTTGATATAGAAAGGGAAATTTTAGAGTTTCAGCCCGAAGATGAAATAATTAAAACGGTATTTGAACAAGGAGATCCGCCAATTCCAACTGGTCTTGTCGCTGACGAATCTACGTCGCCAATTTTAACACTCGACGAATATATTAACAATTACAATGCTAATGTTCTTTCTGTAACGGTAGGAAGTAACCAACTCAATGTAAACACTGGCGCTATTATATTCAGAACGTTTAATGGTGTTTGGTCTGGTACTAGAATTGTTCAAATCACGAATGTCAATGACAATGTTTATTACTACTCGAATGTTGAAACAGTTTCTAACTTTTTGAATTCTGAAGTTGAAGTTGATGTGCAAGATTCTACAAAACGTCGAGCAATTTCTTCTGTTACAATTGCTAACACTGGAACCGGATATTCAAATGGAACAATTGTAATCACTGGTGGAGGGATAGATAACATAGCAGCTACTATCACAGTAAGTAATAATTCAATTTCTGGTGCTATTGTTTCTGTTAATATTTCATCTGGTGGTTCATATTCATCAGTCCCGTCCCTTAACATTGCAGCTCTCGGTGGAACAAATGCTAATCTGATTGCCGTGCTTAGTGATCCAACTAATTCTATTGCAAACGGTGAATCTTTTAACGTTTCAGTTCGATTTAGAAGTTTGACTACTGGAAACACCGTAGATTATGGTTTAATCACAATAGATCCGGGCGTTCAAATTCGTGTGAAAGGTTATAGTAATGTTTCAACGGCCGGTATTCTTTTGCCTGGCTCTATTACACAGAATGTTGGTAATTCAACTTATCGTGTTCTTATTAATGAATTTAATGGACCATATGAGATTGTTGATCCAGCGGCCACAGGTGTTGAAAAGTGGACATTTAGAAATCTTAGCGCCAACTCACTGAACATTGTAAGTGTTATTGAAACAACAAACTCATTAAGTACCAATAACAATACACACATGAACGTCCAATTGTATCAGGCTTCAACACCAAATACACTGAATACAAATGATGCCGTTCTTTGGTATGCTAACGTTAAACCTCTCATTGAGTTTCCAAATGTATCTACTTTCTTGGTGACTACAGAAGACGGCCAACAGAGAACCATAACCATTGGTATTGACCGTGGTATTGTAGATGATTCTAACAATTATAATGAAGTGGTGAACAGTAATCCGGATATTATTGTAACGAATTCACCATTTACGATTCGTGCGTTTGGTGGAAAGGCGAATACTCGTTATACCTATAGTGGACCAAATATTTCTGGTTTTGGTTACATACTACCAAATGGATATGCGACGATTGCTAATACTACGATTACAAGTAATGGTTCTTACACTTATACTGTAAATTTTGAAGGCACCGACCACCGAAGAACACTTACAAAAGTCATTATTATTTAAACTAATATAAATAAACAATGGCAACTTTCACCACAAATATAGCCCGTCAATTTAAAGATTTGGACTTGAATTTCACGATTCACCCTCTGAAAAAAGACCTCAATAAACACCTTGATGCAACGGCTGTTATCAATGCTATCAAGAATCTGGTATTGACCAGTCATTATGAGAAACCATTCAACCCAGACTACGGATCAAACGTTCGTAAACTTTTATTTGAAAATCTAGACATTATTACAGCTTCAGCGATTGAAAGAGAGATAAAACAGACCATCGAATCATTTGAACCACGGGTGAGAATTATAGGTTTAACAGTGATACCAGATGTAGAAAATAATGGTTTTAGTGTCCGTATGGAATTTTCTATAGTAAATCAGACGAATCCAGTTTCAATAAGCTTTTTATTAGAGAGAACACGATAAAATGGCCTCAAATCGTTTAACGGTCACCGACCTAGATTTTGATACAATTAAAACAAATCTGAAGACCTACCTTCAGGCACAATCTGAGTTTACCGACTATGATTTCGAAGCTTCGGGATTGAGTGTTCTTCTTGATGTTCTTGCTTATAATACTCATTACAACGCCTATTATCTTAACATGGTGGCCAATGAGGCTTTCATGGATACCGCAGTTCTTCGTAGTTCGGTTGTATCGCACGCTAAAAGTTTAGGTTATACTCCACAATCAGCGACATCACCGAGAGCAATTATTGATTTGACTGTGCCTTCTGGATCTTCAACTCCAGGTTCACTTACGATTCCTAGAGGGTTTAACTTTAGAACAAACCTTTTAGAAAATACAGTTTACAATTATACAGTTTTGACTGATGTAACTGTAGCCAAATCTAATACTGATTTTGTTTTTAAAGAAATGGAAATTTATGAAGGTGATATTGTAAGTTATCAATACACTTATAATTCAACAACAAATCCAAAGGCTATTTTTGCTATCCCTGATGAAAATGTAGACACTTCTACTTTACGGGTTACAGTTCAAGTTTCATCATCAAATTTATCCTCCGACACTTATCTTTTAGCCACCGATGTTTTAGATGTTTCTTCAACATCTAAAGTTTATTTTTTACAAGAGGGCCAAAATGGAGAATTTCAAATTTATTTTGGTGATGATTATCTAGGTAAAAAATTAACAAACGCCAATATTGTTAAACTTAGTTACTTGGTAACATCCGGCTCAGCATCAAATAAATCCAACACTTTTGTTGCCGTTTCTTCTATTTCTCCATATACAACATATACAATAACACTCATTTCAGAATCAGCCGGAGGTTCTTCTAAAGAAACGATGGACAGTGTTAAGTTAAATGCCGTTTTACAATACTCAACACAAAATCGGCTCGTGACAACTAAAGATTATGAGAGTTACATTAAAAAGATTTATGGTGCCGTAGATTCTGTTTCAGTTTGGGGTGGACAAGATGAAGTACCACCTGTTTATGGTAAAGTTTTTATCTCAATTAAACCAAAATCTAATTATTATTTGACTAGCGCTGAAAAAACTAGAATTATCGAAGACATTATAAAACCAAAATCGATTGTTGCTATTGATGCTGAGATTCGTGATCCAGAATATTTGTATTTAAAATTGATTAATAAAGTTCGTTTAGATCGAAAGAAAACAACCTTAAATGATGAACAAATTAAAACACTTATTCGTGCAGCTATTTTTAATTACTCGACAACAAATTTAAATAAGTTTGATGCTACGTTTGTTCTTTCAAAAGTTCAAGATAATGTTGATGCTGTTGATTCGCAAGCAATTATTGGTTCTGAAACAATACTTAAGTTGGAGAAAAGATTTCAACCGGATTTGACCAGATCAAAAACTTACAATATTAAATTCAATGCTAAATTACATCGTGGTACTATTTTAAATCGTTTGACATCTACAGAATTTGTAATAAACGATTCTTTAGGTGTAACAAGAACGGCTTTAATTGAAGAAACACCGGAGTCTTTCACTGGCATTTCAAGTATTAGTGTGACAAATCCAGGATATGGATACATTTCAACACCAACTGTTACAATTACAGGCGATGGTGTTGGCGCTACCGCCGAGGCAACAATTGTAAATGGTAAAATTTCAAAAATAACTGTTACAAACCGTGGCGTTAGTTACAGTAAGGCCGTGATAACAATTACTGGTGGTGATGGTTACGGTGGTGAAGCGATAGCTATTGTTGATAGCCGTTATGGTACACTGAGAACCATTTATTTTAATACGACAGCTGAAAGGCAAATTATTAATGCAAACGCTGGCACAATAGATTACGATACTGGTGATATAACAATTACCGACCTTAGAGTTTTGTCGGTGAATTCTTCCGATGGAAATATAAGATTAAACATTGAGTCTGAAGATGGTATTATAACTTCTGTGCGAAACACTATTTTAACTATTGACCAATCTGATTCGACCTCTGTAACTACTGAAATAACAGCAGTATAACATGGATCGTAAACTTTCTCTTTTAGTCGAAGGCCAAGTTCCTGAGTTTGTTCGGGAAGAGTACCCACTTTTTGTAACTTTCCTTGAAGCTTATTATGAGTTTTTAGAAAATAAACAAGGAACTAAAACCAATGATTTGCTCAAAGAAGCTGAAGATTTAAGAACTATTTTTGATGTCGACCAATCCATTGATGATTTTGAAGACTACTTTTTTAACACTTACGCATCTTTAATTCCGGTTGATGTACAAGGTAACAAAGATTTGCTTATTAAAAATATTTTACCTTTATATCAATCTAAAGGTTCTGAAAGTTCCTTTAAGCTTCTTTTTCGTTTTCTTTTTGCTGAAGATCCGACAATTACATATCCCAGGGATAATATTTTTAGAGCATCTGATGGCCAATGGAAAATTGATAAATCTATTAAAGTATCAACTCAAGTATCCTCTTTTTATACTGCCGACGGAAATACAAAACAATTTAAAATTATATCACAATTGCCTGTTGCTAATTTAGATGTTTATATTGACAGTGTTTTAACGACCTTTGGATTTACTGTATTAAAAGAATATGATTTGATTATATTCAATAGTAACTTGGCAGCCAATTCTAACTTAGAAATATTTTATGATTCAATTGATAAAAATATTTTTGTAAACAGACAATTAACTGGTGCAATTTCTGGAGCTACCACTGTTGTTGAAAGTGTTTTCAATCGTTATCTAAACAATGAAGAAATTTTTGAATTATTTGTTGATGATAATTTAACAGCTGGTGTATTTGATGTTGGTGAAATTTTAGAGACGGATGTTTTTGTTGGTGAAGATTTGGTTGATGTGCGTTTACGGTCCATCTCTGAGTTAAAAGAGATTTCAGTAACGAATTCGGGCGCTAATTATAACGTTGGCGATCCAGTTATCATAACCGCACCAAGATCCACCAGAACACCACAAGCGGTGGTATCGTCGGTATCTAAAGGCGTAATCGATTCAATAACAATTTTGAATGGTGGTGCCGGTTTTAAATTAAATGCTCCAATTAGTGCTGGTGGATTTGGAAAACCTTTTGTTGATATTGATGTGGTTTCAATATCAACAACATCTGGAAATTCAGCTAATGTTTTCAGAATTTTTTCGGATGTTATTTCAGATATTGATCCAGCTAACACATATATTAATGCTGCTTCTTATGGCTTAAGTGGTACATATTCTGGTAATTCAAATAGTGTTATTCGTCATACATTTTCGAATACTTCTTATTCAAACATCGGTGAAATTATTGGAGTACAAATAAATTCCGTTGAAGTAATATTTTCATCTATACCAATTTTTAATGCAGAATCTGCTAACCTTGTTATTGCAAATATTGGTTCCACATTGACCAATACAACTGTCTATATCAATAGTTTTGGTTCCTTAGGTAAAATTAAAATTAATAATCCGGGGACCGGATATAACATAGGTGATGAATTAGTTTTTACCAATCAATCTGGTAGTTTTGGTTTGGGAGCCTCAGCTGAAGTTCGTGATATTGGCGTTGGTGGTATTATTGAAAAAATTGAATTTGTTCCTTCGAAAATAACTGGAACAGCTAACGTTTTTACAGTAAATGCAAATGTCATTGGAACTAGCACTTTTTTTCAAGCTAACTTAATTGTTGGAGATTTAATCATGGTTAATGGTGAAACAAAACTTGTAAGTACAATTACATCAAACACTTTAATGACCGTTAATACTGCATTTTTATCAAATTCAACAGGAAAACCAGTTCGTGTTTATGGTAATCATTTAATTGGTGGTCAAGGTTACACACAAGATAAATTACCAAATGTTACAATTACTTCCACCGGTGGATCTGGAGCTAATGTTGAAGTTGTAGCAGTAATGGGTGACGGCGAACAATTCACAGCTAATATTGGAAACAACAAGCCGGGTGGTGTTCAAAGTGTTTTAATTTTAGATGCTGGAAAATCTTTACAGTCTGTTCCTAATTTCGATTTGTCTCAATCAGGTGATGGTACAGCTACAGTCACTGCTAATTTAATACCTACGGTTGAAGAATTTCCTGGAAGATGGACAAGTCAAAAAGGTTTAATATCTTCAGCATACATGAAACTTCAAGGAAAAGATTATTATATTGACTACTCTTATGTTATTTCTTCAACAATTCAATTTAGTAAATATAAACAAGTTCTTAAAGAATTGCTACATCCAGCTGGTTTAATACCTTATGTTGAAATTATTAGAATCGATGAAATTACGACCACCGAATCTTCGGTAGAATCTTCAATTGTTCAAGAACCCGCATAAATAAGAAAATATGCCCTCATCATCATACACATCAAAAAAGATTAGATTTAATAACGCTGAGCAGTTTAAAGAGGCTTTTTCGGAAGCCAATGCTTCGGTGGGTTATGTTTTCATCTCTAAACACATTCCTTGGGCTAACGAAGCCAGTCCAGATATAATTACTGACACCACAAATGCTGAAAAGTCATTGTGGAATAATATGATTGCGGCTAAAAAAGTTACTGGAAATGACGTTGAATTTGTCATACCTAAAATAACATGGACTGTAAATAATAAATATATTCAGTATGATGACATTTCGACATTGAACGTTCTTTTAACATCGAATACAACAACAAATGTTTATTCGATGTATATTAAAAACTCAGCTAACAATGTTTACAAGTGTCTGTCAAATAATTTAAGTTCAAATTCTACAGTGGAGCCAACAGGAACTAACTTAGGTAATAAAGGAATCATTGAAACTGCCGATGGTTATCTATGGAAATACCTTTTCAATATTCAGGCAGGAAATAAGTTTGTTTCGAATAATTGGTTACCAGCACCAGCTTCAATTTCACAACTGGATTACAGTGGCAGTGCCAATGCTACAATTGATGGTGAAATTACAACAATAGTTGTAATAAATTCTGGCAATAACTATTTTCATACAAATGCTAATGTAAGTTCATTTAATACTTCATGTTCGGTTTTAACTGTTGAAGCATCTGTGGATATGGCTAATTTGATTCTCACTAATATGGCAGTTTCTGGTAATGGGATTTCTGGAAATACACACATTACAGCTGTTGATTTAATAAATCGTAAAATAAACTTGTCTTATGCTACAAGCTCTTCTGGTGGAGGGACTGCTAATACACTTTCATTTAAAACTAGAGTTTCTGTTGATGGCGATGGTACTGGAGTTGTTGCGGCTGTAACACTTTTAAGTAATACGATTCAGAAAATCACTTTAACAAGTTATGGCTCCAATTACAGTTATGCTAATGTCAACATTTATGGTACAGCAACTGGCGCTAATGTTGCAAATGCTCGTGCAATTATAGGGCCAAAATATGGCCATGGTTACAATTCTGCTCGTGAATTGGGTGGTCACAATGTTATGATTAATGTGAAAATTGGAGATACCGATACAACTGAAGGCAATTTGATTTCTGCTAACACATCTTTCCGTCAGTATGGTTTAGTCCGTAACCCACATAAATACGGAGCAAATACTCCGGTAACTTATACAAACTCCAACACTGTCATCAAACAAACAACAAGTATTACTTTAATTGCTGGTTCTGATTATCAAGAAAACGAATTTGTGTATCAGGGATCTTTAACTTCTCCAACATTTAGTGGTTATGTTGAATCTTTTGATGGAAATGTAATTGAATTAACAAATGTTCGTGGTACAATTATTACAGGTTCTGTTTTAAAAGGCACAACTACAAATCCAACAGGTAGAACAGTTTCAGATATTGATTATCCAGAATTTGAAAAATATACGGGTGATATAATGTATGCTGAAAATATTCAAAAGATTGACCGTGCCGATGGTCAAGCTGAAAATATCAAATTCGTTATTAAATTTTAGAGGAATTCATGGCTCTTAATACCAACTTCAATGTGAATCCATATTATGATGATTTTGATGAAACAAAAAAATACCTTCGTTTACTTTTTAAACCAGGTTTTGCTGTTCAAGCTCGTGAATTAACACAAGTTCAAACTATACTCCAAAAACAAGTTGAGCGCTTTGGTAATCATATTTTCAAAAGTGGTTCAGTTGTTACTGGTGGCCAATTCTTCCTACAAGCAGCAACTTATTTGAAACTTGATGCTACTTATGGATCAACCGATGTAAGTGCTAATAGTTTTGTTGGTAAAACCATTCTTTCAAGTGATGAAACAAAACGTGCTGAAGTCATTAAGGCTTATTCTGCCGATGCTGGCACCGGTGATCCAATTACATTGATGGTTAAACAAGTTTACGGGACAACATTTACATCATCTGAAACAATTAAAACAAATGAGGTTTCTCCATCATTCGCTAACATTTCGTCTTCGGGTGTTGGTGCTGGTCAATTATTTTCTGTAAACGAGGGTGTTTTTTATTATGAAGGTTTCTTTGTTCAAAATGATGCTCAAACGGTGGCAGTTTCAAAGTACACGGCAAATACAGCTAATGCAAGAATTGGCTTTGAAATTACAGAATCTACAGTTACAAATAATTCCGACACCTCTCTTTTAGACCCAGCACAAAACGCATCAAATTATCAAGCTCCAGGTGCCGACCGTTATAAAATTAATTTAGTTTTAGCAACAAGAAGTTTAGCCTCGACAGATGATACACAATTTATCGAGTTAGCTCTTGTTGAAAATGGTCAAATTATCCGTGAAAACAAATATCCAATTTACTCAGTTCTTGAGGATACTTTAGCTCGCAGAACATACGACGAATCAGGGAATTATACCGTTCGTGATTTTAGAATTTCCTTAGATACTAATTCTGCAAACTCAGCCCAAACAGATGTAATATTGTCTCCAGGAAAAGCTTATGTTTATGGCTATGAATTTGAAACTAACGGCCCAACAACTGTAACAACTGATAAACCAAGAACAACTGCAAGCGTAGCAAACAAAAGACTTACATCTGATTATGGCAACTTTGTTTTTACCACAAATCATTTTGGTTCTTTTCCAATTAACAGTTTGACCACTGTAGATTTACATTGTGTTAATACGGCTTCAATAAACACCACATCTACAGCAACTATTTCAAATACGAAGGTTGGAACTATTCGTGTTAAATCGGTGGCCTACGAGTCCGCTTCAAATACATCTAATGGATCGACTTATGTTTACCGCACATATTTGTTTGATGCAAATGTAGGGTCAATTACTGGAACTGTAAATTCAGCAACATCAACAACTTTAACACTTGCTAATTCAGCTGCAGGTAATGTGTTTTCTACAGTTAATGACGCATACACTGGCGCTAAACTTAGAATTACAAGTGGTTTAGGATCAGGTGAAGCACCAAAAATAATCACTAGTTTCACAGGTTCGACACAAACAATTAATGTAAGTCCTGCTTTCACAACAACACCAAATAACGCATCGGTTTTTTCAATTGATTTTGAATTTAATGATGTTGAGTCTTTAGCTAATTTTAGTTCAACTACAAAAATTGCTGCAGCTGATATTTCAAGTCGTTCAAAAGATGCAGCAACAACTTATAATGATGTTTATATTTCCGATGGAGCATTAGAGCCACTTATTTTCCGTTTAGGTCAAGATTATGTCGCAAACAGTACAATTGCTGACTTATCTTTTTCATATAAGAGGCTTTATGCGTCACAGTCATTTAGTGCAAATGATTCGCCAGCTTTAACTCTTGGTACCGGTGAAGACATTGCTTCAGCTACATCATCATCAGCTAAAGCTGAAAATTATTATATTGTTGTAACTACTGCTGGCACTTCACCATATTCTGTTGGCCAAGTTATTCCAGTTGATAAATTTTCTGTGAGTACCGGCACTAAAAAGGTTACGGTTACTAATGGTGGCAACATGACAGCTAACATCATTGCTACAATTGATGTTTCTACAATATCACAGAAAAATAAAACATACATTACAAAAAATACTACAATTCAAACAGCATCAAGTTCAGACCGAATTGACGTTTTTGGAAATTCAGCGCTTGTTATTTTTCCATCAAATGGCCAATGCCATATTGCAAACACTTATGTAAAGAAAGTGCCCGGCCAAATTCAATCGTTGTTTATGTCCGACATCATTGAAGTTACAAGTATTTTAGATTTTGGCAGCAATGGTATTTCACAAGCTAACTCAACATATGCCTCAAATGTAACAACAAGGTATGTTTTTGATAATGGTCAAAAAGATTCTTATTATGACCATTCATTTATTAAATTGAAACCAAATCAAACTGCACCTACTGGTAATGTTGTTGTTTCGTTTAATCGTTTTACTTCTTCGGGTGCTGGTTTCTTTACTGTCGATTCGTATTCCGGTGTATCTTATGGTAACATTCCAATTTATTCTTCACCGACAAATAATTCTCTTTACAATTTAAGAGACTGTTTAGATTTTCGTCCTGTTCGTTCGGATGCTACGGCCTCTGGTGGTAGTGCTGTCGTTTTTGATGTTAGTCCGTCTACAACTGGGCCTAAAATACCAGAAAACGGTTCCGATATAATTTTAGATTATCAATATTACCTTCCAAGAATTGATAAAGTCGTTTTAGATAAAACTAAGAAATTCGAAATCGTCAAAGGAATACCATCTTTAACCCCCTTGCCTCCAAATGACACAACAACTGGAATGACTTTGTTTATTTTAAGTTATTCACCATATGTTGATGACACAAAAGATATAGATATACAACAAATTAATCATCGCCGTTATACGATGAGTGATATTGGTAAGTTGGAATCACGAATTGAAAATTTAGAATATTATACGTCATTGAGTTTACTAGAACTTGATGCTTTAGGAAAACAAGATTTAACAATTCTTGATAGTCAAAACGTCGAAAGGTTTAAAAATGGTATTATTGTTGATTCATTTAAAGGACATTCTGTCGCAGATGTAACTAATTCAGATTATTCTGCATCCATTGATACGGCGGGTAAAGAACTTCGGCCATCATTTAATATTTCGCCACACGCTTTAGGTTTCGATTCAGCTAACTCTTCTAATTTTACAAGAACTGGGTCACTTGTAACCGCTAATTCTACATCAGTATCATTTATAGATCAATCGAAATCTTCAAAAGCTATAAATGTAAATCCATTTAGTGTTATCAATTACCTAGGTAAAATCAAATTAAGCCCACCGTCTGATATTTGGATTGATGAAAATCGTGCATCAGATGTTTTAGTGAATATTGGTGGTGATCGTGACGCATGGCAATTAATTACTGATAGATTGCCAACTAATTATGAATGGAACTCATGGCAAACAATTTGGACAGGAACATCTAGCACAACAACTCAGGCTTGGCAAGGCCGAGATTTGGTTCAAACAACCACAACTACCACAAATCAAAATCAAACAAGAGCTGGTATTGCATCAACAGTTGTTCCACAAACTATCACACAATCAATTGGCGATAGAGTCGTTGATGTTTCGATTATTCCATTTATGCGTAGTATCAACATTCTTTTTGTTGGTACTGATTTTAAACCAAATACAACTCTCTACCCATTTTTCGATAAAACTTCTGTTGATAATTATGTTGGTGATCGTGTTAATAAGTATTTTTTAACATCAAATAATATTGGTTTTAATGTTAATTATAGTAACCCAGAAGTCGTAACAATTAGAGATAAATCAAATTCTTCAAATGTTGCAAATGGCGTAGTTGTTCATACTTCAAATAATATCGTGTATGTAACAAACATGGTCATTAATACGGCTTTTAATTTTGCGACAGTCAACATTGCTAACCTACAAATCATTGGGAATCAAACTGCTTTAACATATAACGTCGCAACTTACGAGCATAATGGTGGAAATGTTAATGCGGCCACATCAAGTACCGTAACACTTCGCCTTGATGCTCGTGGCGCAAGTAATCAAAACACGATTAATGGTTCTGTTATTTTTATTACACAAGGCACTGGAGCTGGACAAAATGCTACAATTACAGCTTACGACACTACAACAAGAATAGCCACCATTTCTGGTACTTGGACAACCACTCCAGATGTCATCTCAATATGGTATTGGTCGTATAACAAGTGATGCTTCTGGTTCGATTGTTGGAATTTATAGTATTCCGTCAGGAACATTCCGAGTTGGTGAAAAACAATTTAGGTTAACAGATACTATTTCTGGCGATATTCCAAGTTCATTGACAAGTGGTGATGCGTCTTTCTTTGCTCAAGGCTTGCTTCAAACAAAAGAAGAGGTAATTGTTTCTACAGTTTCTCCAACGATTCAAAGAAGGTCGGTGAATGAGGATAGAGTTATTACAAGAACAACAGCATCTTCGGCTGTCATACTAACTTTACCACCACCAGAGCCTCAGGTGCAATGGTTTGACCCTCTAGCACAAACATTTTTAATTAGCCCACAACAATACCCGCAAGGTTTATTCTTGTCTAAAGTTAGGTTATGTTTTAAGACAAAAGATGATATTGTTCCTGTTACTTTACAAATACGTCCAACAGTTAATGGTTTTCCTTCAAGTTCGGTTGTTTATCCATTTGCGACTGTTTCATTGACTCCAGATAAAGTTAAAACATCGGCAAGTCCTGATATGGATAATTCGAGCAAATATACCGAGTTTGTGTTTGATTCGCCGGTTTATTTGCAACCAGGTGAACATTCTTTTGTTGTTCTTGCTAATTCTAACAAATATGAAGTTTATGTTGCTGAAATAGGTAAACTAGACACAGTTACGGGTCGACAAATTTCAGAACAACCTTATGGTGGTTCTTTATTTTTATCACAAAACGGTTCTACATGGAATGCCGATCAAACTTCTGATATGATGTTCCGTTTATATCGTAGTAGTTTTAGTACAAGTTCGGTGACAGCTCAATTTACTGTTGCTACGCCTTCTACAGTTGTTCCATACGAAGTTGTTCATTTAATTACATCGGATATTGTTGTCGCAAATACTTCATTGTCATATCGAGCTAACACACAAAAAGCCGACGGCTCTGGTTTTGCTGGATTAGCGGCTATTACGCCATTAAAGAATTTTGAAATTAACGATGGTGTTGGAAGAATACTCAGTAATACTTCTGGAAATATTACGTTTACTCTTGTTGGCACTATGTCATCTTTAAGTAATGATGTTTCACCGGTGATTGATGTCTCTCGCACAGCTATTCTTGTTGTGGAAAATAAAATTAATAACCTCGGCCTTTCAAATTCTGGCATTGTGGTTTCAAATGTTGGGTCGGGTTATGCCAATTCTTCAGATATTACCGTTACAATTTCCGGCGGCGGTGGTTCGGGTGCTACGGCTGTGGCCAATGTTGTTTCAAATACTGTAAATGCCGTATACATAACAAATGCAGGTTCTGGTTACTCAAGTTCGCCTACCATTACTTTAACTCCAGGATCTGGTGGCGGTGCTAATGCAGCTGTTTCTTACATTGGCGAGACTGAAAAATCTGGCGGTAATGGAACAGCTCGTTATATTACTCGCCGTGTGACTTTGGCTGATGGTTTTGATTCTGGCGACCTTCGTGTTTATCTTCGTGCCAATAAACCATCGGGCACCAACCTCTATGTTTATTATAAGGTTCTTTCGGCCTCCGACCCTGAAACTTTTAATGACAAGAGCTATCAATTAATGACTGAACTTGGTAATGCTAATTTTGTATCGCTGAACGAAAATGATTATCGTGAGTTAACTTTTGCTCCGGGTATCAATGGTATCGCAAATAATTCAGTTTCATATACAACTAGCGGCACAGCCTTTACGACATTTAGAACCTTTGCCATTAAAATCGTAATGACCAGTTCAAACACTGGTATTGTTCCTAAGATTCGTGACTTTAGATCGATAGCTTTACCTTCAGGATAATATGAAACAAGTACAAATACCCGAAACATTTTATGTGCGAGATATTCATTCAAAGGCCATTCTAAATACCGACAAAAAAGGCCTGAATGAATATCTAATGAAAAGAGAAATTGCAAAAAAACAAAAGTCTGAGCAAAACGAAACAAAAGACCGATTAGAAAAGTTAGAACAAGACATTCAAGAAATCAAAGAATTACTTTCAAAAATGAGTCGATAAATGGCAATTAATCAAATCAGTACAGCTAACACCTTCGAACAGTGGTTGATTGCGACTCAGTCACTCATAGCATTTGCCAACTCAATTACAAATTCAGCTCCAGGCACAACATTTACGTCGAATACCTCAGAATATGTTATTACCGGTAATTTAACTGTTGGTAATACTGTGACCTGCGTAACGATGAATACCGATGTGATTATTTTTGATGATGGTACAAGATTATCTTCAAATGTACCAATCGTTAATGCTTATGCTCATGCCAACGGTTCATTTACTCATGCCAACGGTTCATTTACTCATGCCAATGGAGCTTTTAATAAGGCTAATTCTGCAAATGTTTTAGCTCAGGCTGCCTATGATTATGCAAATACGATTGTTACTAGCGGAAATGTAACCGTAGCAAATACAATTACTGCAAATGTTATTGTGGCAAATGTTTCAATTACAACCAACACATTTAGCGGCAATAATATTACAGTTATAAATACTGTAACTACTAATAATGTTTCGGCCAATCTAGTTACAGCTATTGACATTAATACAACTTCGGATATGGCTCTAAAAGATAATGTACTGAAGATTACAAATTCTTTAGACATCTTGGAAAAAATTACAGGTTTAGCATTTAATTGGAAATCTGATGGTGTTAGGTCTTATGGTGTTTCGGCTCAAGAGGTTGAAAAGATTCTTCCAGAAATTGTAAGAACAAGAGATGATGGTTACAAAGGAGTTAATTATTTAAACCTGATTGCATTTTTGATTGAGGCAATAAAAGATTTGAAAAAAGATGTATCAAAAATAAAAAATCACATAAATATCAATTAATGCCGAGTTCTAGAAAGGAGCGAAGATGGCAACTCATTATCTCTATGTAAAATTTGGAGCGATAAATGGCAATTAAGGTAGCCGGGACAGTTGTAATTGATGATTCCCGTGTCGTTTCAAATTTAGGTTCTGCGCTTACAGTTAGCAATGGTGGCACAGGCGCAGGGTCTTTTACAGCAAACAGTTTACTTGTTGGAAATGCTACTTCATCTTTCCAACTTATAGCACCATGAACATCTGCGAATGTTCTCACCTCCAACGGAACAAATTGGTATTCATCGGCTCCTGCAGCTGGTGGCGGTGGTTCTGGTCTTT
>Ga0214923_10001838_pt1 | contig 29433 bp, 35 predicted proteins | sample LL1510_MetaG_FD_177993 | JGI IMG/M metagenome (GOLD analysis project Ga0214923, IMG submission 177993) | Freshwater microbial communities from Lake Lanier, Atlanta, Georgia, United States - LL-1510 | ecosystem: Environmental > Aquatic > Freshwater > Lake | place: USA: Georgia | collected...
AGTCAATTTGAGTTTGAATAGCGCTTGTTACGCCCTTAACATAACTAAGCTCTGTGAGTGATGGATAGGTTGCTGTACTTAGTGAAACAACATTTTTATTACTATCAAAACTTGCTATTGTACTAGCTGTTTGATTAGATATAACTAATCCACTAGAGAAATTTCCACTACCAGTTACATTTAATAAACTTCCATCAAAAGATAGGTTACTTTCAGCATTTATTCCAACGGCTGAGCCATCACTGGTAAGTATTCTATTATCACCACTATTGGTGATAGTTGGAAGTAATCCACTAACACTACTATTAAAATCCGTAATATTGCTGCTAGTATGAGTATGACCACTTACAGAAACTCTAATATTATCAACAAATAAACCGCTTCCGTATGTAGCACAGGATATTGGTCCGCTCCATGATACTATATTTAAAGGATAACCGTCGCTAACAAGAAAGTTAATATCTTCATCATCATTAGTATATAATCTTATTCTCTCTTGATTTTCCGAATTATATATGTATAAACCAGCAGATTCGTCTCCACTATCACTATTAAATAAGTGGATTTGACCATAATATGTCTTTGTTGGATCTTTTATACTTAAAACAAAGCCATCAAAAGTTAAATAGCTCTCAGCATTTATTCCATACTTTGTTCCGTCGCTAGTTAGTATTCTATTGTTTCCGCTATTGGCTATTGTTGGTAATAATCCACTAACACTACTATTAAAATTATTTATCTGACCTGTTGATATTCCTCCAACTATATCAATAGCCTCTCCTATACCATCTGCATTTAATTCTTGTAAAAATGTAGCCGCATTAGATCCTTTGTATAAAGTGGTGTTATTATAGTCATCGGATTCTATTAAGATATCATTGCCAGTATGGGTATGGCCGCTGACACTAACATTAGTTCCGTTTTGTTGTAAAACGGTAAAATTACCACTTGGTGCCGATACCGAACCTGTAAAAGAGGAGCCGCTAAGATTAGCTTTATTAGCTAAACTATTAGTTACTGTGGTACTAAAATTAGCATCGTTACCCAAAGCAACAGCTAGTTCATTTAGTGTATCAAGAGCGCTTGGTGCAGAATTTACAAGGTTACTAATTTCGGTTCGTACAAAACTTGTGCTAGCAATTTGATTAGTATTAGTACCACTTGATGCTGTAGGAACTAATGGAGTACCGGTTAGGGTTGGACTATTAGAGAAAACAAGAGATCCTGATCCTGTTTCATCGCTAATAACACTTGCTAATTGAGATGAGGAGGTGGTAGCAAATTGATTAAGCGAACCAGATAATGGGGCAAATATTCCACTAATACTAGTATTATTAATATTTAAACTAATAAAATTACCGCTATTAGCAGTTAAATTTCCACTAGTAGTAATATCATGATCATTAAAATTAATACTCATAAATATCTCTGTTATGGAATAAAGTTATACTTTTGACCACCCATATATGGTGGAGTGGATGTTGGAGTAACTGTTGGTGTTGGTGTTCGTGTTGTTGTATTGGTTACTGTGGGCGTGTTGGTTGTAGTAGCTGTAACTGTTGGTGTTATGGTCGGAGTTGTCGTCGGTGTTGCACTATTGGTTGGAGTTATCGTTGGAGTTATTGTTTGGGTTGCGCTATTGGTTGGAGTTACTGTGGGTGTTGATGTTTGTGTGCTTGTGATGGTTGGTGTTGCTGTTACAGACGGTGTTGGGGTGGGAGTCGATGCTGCTGCCGATCCTCTAAAAAGAGTTTGAACCAAATCTACTCCTGCTGTCCAAAGAATATTATTACTATTTAAGCCATTAACATTAATATCTAAACTATATGTTCCAGTATTAGCAACTACTGTTGCAGATACTCCATTAAGACTACTATCGATAAAGTTTTCTTCTATAAGAGATCCAACCAAAGATGTTGTGGAACTATTTCTTTTAATACACCCTCTAAAATTCCAACCAGCAGCGCCTTCATTAGTGCTACTAAAACAAGCCAAATTAATATTAAAATTCCAAATACCGCTAATTGGTAATACTAATTTTTCAGAAATGCCATCAGCATATAGCGTTGTTGAACTGTTATTTGATGTATTATTTCTAACAGTAAGAGAGCTTTTTTGAGAATCGCCAGTACTATTAAAATAACCATTACTCAAGCCTAAGTTTCCGTAAGGATCAGTTGTACCAATTCCTAATTTATTACTATTAGATAAAAATATTAATCCGCTTTCAGCATCTATTCCGGTGCTACTTCCATCACTAGTTAATAATCTATTATCAGAATAATTATTTATTACTACTCCGCCCCCTCCACCACCCCCACCAGACGATCCGGTATAAGCTATATTAATAGTATTACTATTATCATTATAACTAATATTAATTCCACTAATTCCAACTAGTAAATCATTTACTCTATCATCAACAGCCTCATTCCAGTTAGTAATATCGCTATTTGTATGAGAGTGACCACTCAAACTTACTCCTGTACCATTAACTTGTAAACTTTGAGTAAAATTACCGCTAGGAGCGCTAATGCTTCCAGTAAAAGTTGATCCACTCAGATTTGCTTTATCAGCTAAAGTATTTGTGATTGTTGTGCTAAAATTAGCATCATTTCCTAATGCTGCCGCAAGTTCATTTAAAGTATCTAGTGTTGATGGCGCAGAATTTACAAGATTACTAATTTCTGTTCTTACAAACGAGGTACTAGCTATTTGATTAGTATTTGTACCACTAGTTGCTGTTGGAGCTAATGGAATTCCTGTAAAAGTTGGACTATTGTTAAATACTAATAATCCAGAACCAGTCTCATCAGATATTACCGAACTTAATTGAGATGATGTAGTATTTGCAAATTGATTTAGAGTTCCTGTTAACGGAGCATATATCCCGTTAACCAAGCCACTAACCGAAGAGTTAAAATTAGTTATATTACTAGAACTATGAGTATGGCCACTAAGACTCACTCCAGTATTATTAACAGTTAATGATGTAAAATTACCACTAGTAGCAGATAATAGTCCATTATTAATGGTTAATCCATTTGTAAATGTATGATTAGCACTAATCGTTCTAGCTTCATTTATATGAACATATTGAGCATGATCATCATCCCCCAAACCGAATAAAACCCCGTGGTCATTTTGAGGTACCCCATATGTTGTAGTAATTATACTCTTGCGTAAATCTAATATGCTTTGCAAACTACTTTTGGGAGTATTGGTAAAAGTATTATTTGTTAAGAAAATTAATCTGTATAATGGTCGTAGCTCATTTGTTGGAATATTTGTCAGGTCAATATCAGTCCAGTTATTATTATTTTCCGCACTGCCTAAACTGCTATCTTCTCTTTGTCCCATGATTGACAATATAGGATCATTAATATCATTTGTAGCAACGAGCCACATTGCAAAATATCTATTATTTGGAACATTAATAACTGACCAAGTTCCACCAGAATACGAATTGTATAATGCTCTTGTAGCATTGTATTTAACTGGATATGGTGTTCCAGAATCTCTTACCCATTGACCAGTAATTCCACTATGATAATAAACTGGAAAATAACCAGTTGGAGATAGCTGTTGAGTAAATTCAACATTATTATCTCCATCAGTAATATTAATAATTATATCTTCTTGATATAGGGTGCCATCACTAACACTTATTTGTGCATGACTATTTGAACTACCATCGCCTAATAAAACATAATTACCGATACTTAGTCCATCAATATATTGCATACCAAAAGTATTGTGGATCCACTTGTGGGTAACACTATCCATTCTTATACCATGACGTTCTTCTCCAAAAAATGTGCTTTGACCAATACCACTATTCCAGTGGATGAAAGCAATTGGAACATCAGTATCAAAATTAAAAAATGAAGTTTTAGTTTGTAGTTGATATGTATCAGTATCAAAATGAATATAATTTAATGCTGTACCACTATCGATAACTACGGTTTCAATACCAGTTTTAGTAACTTTAATACCTTCAATATAAACATCGTAACTAGAACCAGTAGGTTGAATAGTAAAAGTTCTAGTACTATCATTAAAACTGATAGAGCTATCTATTCTATTAACAAATCCTTGTGGTTCTTGACTTAATACATTAATTTCGGTATGCGAAGAAATAAAACCACTACCTATAGGATCTAAATTAGGCCAAGTTGTAACTCCATCACCAATTTTCAATATATTATTAGTTATATCGAATCCTGGTTCACCGCTAGCTAATACTGGATTAGCACTACTCCATTCCGAACTGGAACCTTTTCTAAGTAGAATATAATCATTTACTGGCATAAAATATCCTCAAACCTACCAGTATTATAAATTATGGAGAGCCACCATCAATTATGGCATAGTATATATAAGTTGGATTAAGAGCACTAACACCACTAATTCTTGTTAATCCATCAATAACTGTGCTAGTTTGACCAAGATTAATATTTGTGCTACCTAAAGTTATTCCACTACTAGCTAATTTAGTCACAGCAATAGCTGCACTAGCATTAATATCTTCATTTACTATAGTGCCATTAACAATTTTAGCACTAGTAACAGTATTGTCAGATAATGTTGTGCTAATACTTAGTGTTCCATTACCAAGATCTGTTAATGTTACACTACTACTTCCGGTAACATCTCCAGTTAATGTTCCAGTAATAATTGGGTCAGGTAATCCTGTTAAGCTAGCAAAATTTCGATAATAACTACCATGCTGTCCATCTAATAAATCAGCATTTAGATTAGTAACCAAGCCCGTAGACGCTACTTGTAAACTATTACTAATAAAATCACCAGACGTATAAACATTGCCGCCAGTAAATTCCCATCTATTATTAGATACATTCCAAACTAATTGTTTATAATCAACTCCAGTATAAACTTCAAATCCACCAGTAGTTAATCCACTAGTATTAACTCGTATAATATTATCACCGATATCAACAGTGGTACTATTTACTGTGGTTGTTATACCTTGAACATTAAGATTTCCACCAATTGTAACATTACCAGTTGTAGTTATCCCACCAATTCCATTAATATTTTTATTACCATCTAATACAACAGCACGATCAGAGCTAGCGGTACCAGCAACAACACCAGAAAGATATGCTAATTCACCAGTAGTAACAATACTACTAGCATCAGTTATATTGCTCCACACATGAGTATGATTTAGTAATGAATATCCACTAGTATCTATTGTCAAAGTGTTAGTACCATTATCATAACTTAAAACAATTCCTGTTCCAGCAGACAGTGTGGTGTCTACTTGATCGCTTACCGCATTAGCAAAGTCTGTAATTAAAGATGATGGAATACCAGTAACGCCAATTGTTAATGTATCGCCGCCATCATCATAAGTCCATGCTAATCCGCTACCATTTCTTAAAAATCCGCTTGATCCAGCATTAGTTCCAATAGCGTCTTGGGTGGCTTCATTAAAATCCGTTATATCAGAGCTAGAGTGGGTATGATTAAGTAATGAGTATCCACTAACATTAATGCTGACAAAATTACTACTATCGTCATAATTTATAACTATTCCCGTACCATTTCTTAAAAATCCTGTGGTTAAATGATCGCCACTAGCAACAATATCCTGAATACTCTCTATATTAATAACATTATCAACAGCTTGAGAAAAATCAAGAACCTGACTAGCTAATATTCCAGTAACACTAACTGTTACGGGCGTTCCTGTTGTGGCAGAAAAATTAATACCGATACCGCTAGTTCCTACTAGATCGCTACTATTAGGTAATATACTAGCATAAGGTAAACTATTCCATGCTGTTAATCCATCTCCTATTTTATACTTTCTAAGAGATGTATCTAAACCCCATTCACCAGCACTTAGTGTTGGATTAGCATTAATCCATTCGCTTGTTGTGCCTCTACGAACTTGAATTAGCGTTTGTACTGACATGATAATAACCTCTTATTGTTAATAATTAGGGAGAGCCGCAGTCTATTTCATATTCATCTATAAAATTAGATAAATATTCATCTAATCCAAGTATATCGGATACTGATATAAAACCAACTGTTGATCCGGATACTATCTCAACGCTTCTATCACTACTAGTTTCAATTTCTAAATTATTTAATATATTTCCAACTGTGGTTTCAATTTCTATAATATTTTTAGTGTCAAAAATTTCTATGGTAAAATTGCTCAAGGTTCGCACTCCAATAACGAAGACGATTGACTAAATCGTTTAACAATATTAATTGTGCCATATATTAATCGTATAATATATTTACCACCACCAGTATATAAATCATCGTCGCTTTGTAATTCCAAATCATATTTTGCAGCATTAAACGTAAAACTATTGGTGGTGCTAGCCGGTATCATAAGAGTTATTTTTCCAATTAATGGCTCTATACTAAATTTATATACACTATAATCTATATTCTCTGTGTTAAAAGTTTGAGTAAGATTGGTGTTAGTTTTCCATGTTAATCTAGCACACCAATTTGTAAGATCAATAGGATTACCATTGTCGTCTTTATAAACCAAACTTAGCTTAAAAGAACTTCCTTGTTCTATACTAAAATCGTATTTTGATGCGGCCATTAAGGATTTTCCTTATGGTAATTATACTAGAATAATGATAAAATTATTATACACCATAAAGCTATTTTAGCTTTAATAGGTATTTTGCTTGGCCACAATCATAAATCTTAAAAAGATCGTTGTTGTATCCACTATTACCGGAAAATTTTAGTCTGTGAAAAGTTTGGAATCCATCTGTCCATCTGAAACTAGGATAAATATGAATATAATCAAAACCTAAATTTTTTAAATAATGACCTCTACCATATCTCTTGTCTATAAAAGTCATAATAGTATCGGGTTGTTTATCTTTAATGGCGAAGTTTAATAGTTTACTAAAAGCACCAGTTATACTATAAAATTTACTGTTACAAAATCGACTAATTTCATAATCATTATTTTTATTTCTTTTGAGTCTTAAAGCTGCTACTATGTCGTCTTTAAAACTTAAAACATATGTTGTTCCACGACCCTTTCCCATTAAATGATTGGTTTCAAAATAAACGTCAGCTTCTTTATCATTGATTTTATCTAAATCACACTTTCTTGCAAATATCTTATTTGATCTTCCCAGTCTATTCAATACCATACTTTTAACAATCTCAAATTTATCTCTAATTTCATCTTCTCTAAAAAACAAACTATCATAATTAGCATTTTCATAGGATATTTTTTTATTTATGTGATAATCGTCATCTCTACAGTTATCGCTATGCCAGTATAGTCCATCTACTTCTATGATTAAATTATCTATTATAAAATCAGGAATATAAGTTTTATCACTAATATTTAATCTAGTATGAGTCTTATAATTTAATTCACTCTCATCTAAAAAGCTTTTAAATCTTAGTTCTAAACTTGAGTAACTGTCTGTTCTATACATATTTTTAGCAACGTCGAAGCCGTACTGATTAATTAATTGATTAAATCTACTCAAACAATAGCCCGTTTTTTCTGCCCAAAAAGAAGCTCCTTTACCATCAAATAATCTGGCATTACCATTAATTATCATAGTGTTTACTATTTTGGTTTTAACATCAGGATGTTTGGTAGCATGAGAGTATCCATATTTATCTAAATTAGTATTTTTAATCTTATCCTGAATCTCTGGAGACTGAGAAACATTTTCACATCCATATTTATTTAAGTTAGTAATTTTAACTCTTTGTTTCATTTCATTGCTTTGCATATGATGATCTTTACCATATTTGGTTCTCATAGTTTCTACAATTTTACTTTTAATATCATCATTAGCAAATGGATTATCATGTCCATATTTAATTAGGTTAGTATTTTTTCTTTTCTCTAAAAATTGTTCTTTATAATTTTCTCCATATTTTTCCTTAAAAGTTTTTTCTTTCTTTTTTTGTAAATCTCCATAAGTATCGATATTTTGAAGATTTAGGTATCTTGTTAATGAGGTTTTTGGAATATTTAGTTTTTTACTAATATAAACTATGCTATAATTTTGAGCTAATAAATCCATAATACTTTCTTTATGCTCTTCTATATTATAATCTGATAGTTTTTCTTTTACATCTTGTCTTTGAGCCGAGTTTTTAACTCCATACTTTAATAAACTAAGCTCTTCTCTTTTCTTAAATTTACATTTTACACAACAATCTTTGTCTAGTTCTTTATTTTGAAGATTACGAGCTTTGTAGGATTTGTCAAATGTATTATTACAATAATCACAAATTACTACTATCTTTTTGCTTGATCCGGAGCTAAGGGACTCTATTGAGTATCCGTATTTTTGTAGTGTTTTTGTATTTTCTAACATAGTTTCTCCTTGTGTTTACTTATAATAAAGCAAATCCTTTGTTTGTCAAAGCATAGAGTCCTAGTATATATACAAAATAAGGGCTGGCAGAGCCAACCCTTAAATTGTTAACGTGAAAAGTTAGATATTATAGTGAGCCAATTAATACTCTACGATTATCTAGAACAGCAAAGCCAAGTTCGGCCCAGCCGTAGAAACCTGCTCGTTTCTGACGATGTAGTGTTTCATCTTCGAAGATTTGAACTTCTTGACGAATTGGCATAACGAAACTGTCGTTCTTGCGAAGATCAAGACCAACAACAATTTCTGTATCGCTTCCTGGCATACTAGCACCAAGAGTTGATGTATAGAATAGTTGATATTGTTGACCAACACCCAATTCGTCTAGATCATGAAGATTAACACTAAATACTCGATTAAGAGTACCGTCAGCAGCGGTATAGATTTCACGACGAGTAATTTCATCAACTTGATCGATGCCCCAGTTACGGATATCTTCCATAGCTTCTGGAGAAACATAAAGATCAGTTAACATACCTCTATTATTAGAAGTTGAATTACCACCGCCATTACGTCTCATAACAGTCTTCATCAAACTAACAAGACGCTTGGTAAACTGACTAGCATTGGCATCACTATCATAAACAACAATGTTGCGATCAACACCAGCGGCCAATAGTGTGTGCCAGCCATCATCATTCATCTTCTTGACAAATGAAGCTTCTAACACTTCCATAGCACGACCAACAACATCCCAACGACCATCACGAGCATACTTTAAGAGATAATCAATGCTGGCGCCAACGTCGTATGTTGGAACCATAACATAATCACCCTCAACATGACGCTCTGGAATATAGCCATGATTAGGAATTGTGTAGGCCACAAAGTCCTTCTCGGTACCAGGAGCTAAGAAATCAAGAGGAAACTCTGGTGTGGCACTTTGATCAAGACGAATTGGTTCAAAGATACCATCAAGAACATCGCCATTAAGAATACCCTGACGAAGAGGTAGTTCTAGGGCTTTTGCAAATTCGGCATTAGCTGCTAAAGCAACCTCTCGTTGAGCTGAACCAGAACGCTTTAGTAGATCACTAAGTTCTGGAGTTGGTTGAAATTTTTCAGTTTTGGCTGACATATTTATTTCTCCGTGTATGAAAATTATAGGTTAACTGATACTTTAGCATAGCCGTCAGTGTCTTTGCCGCTTAAGAACTGACCAATTTTAACAGCATTGGTACTACTTGTACCGATCAAGCCACTAGCACCAACATAAGCATCTGTTCCAGCGGATGGAGTGATGCCAGTAACCAACATATTTGTTGTAACTTGGCCGTTGCGCAATAGTGTTACTTTGCCACCGACCTGCATCTCGTCTTTATGCCAATTAATGTGTTGGCGAGTAAGATCAAGATTTACAACATCATTAAGTAGAACACCTACTGGCTTTGCGCCAGATGCTACAGCGGCGTAAGCAACAACAGCATTGGCATCATCCATAGATACGCCAACACCAGTTGTTGAAGTTACAGCGCTAACAACACCACCGCGCTCTGCTGTAGTAGTCATGAAAAAAGAGATATCTGTTAATAGTTCGATACGATCAGGTTTTAGAGCCATTTTTAGTTCTCCGTATAAGAATTTACTTGGATTTTTTGCCTAACTTACTGTAAACAAACTCAACAAGAGCTGCACGAGTGGTATTTTCTTCTTCTTCAGAAGAATCTGAGCCAACTGTTAAATCAATAGCGCTTTCTGTTTCAACGTTATCTAGATCAGAAGCACTCACTTTGGGTTCAACAACCTCTTCTGCTTCTGCAACTTCTTCTGCTTTCATTTTCATTTTCATAGCATCTTCTTTTTTCATCTTCATAGCAGCAAAAAGAGTTGCCATAGCATCAAATGCTTCGTCTTCGATATTTTCATATTTTTCAACAAAAGCCAAAGCAGCATCTTCTTCGACTCCGTTATCTACAAGGGCAGCTTTTCTTTTGGTCATTTTTTCTTTCTTGACCATTTCTGCTTCTTTTGTTTTATAAGCAGCGACTGTTTCGTTGGCGCTATCAAGTTCTGCTTTCATTTTCTTCATTTCTTCTTCTTTTTTCTTCATCTCTTCATTTTTCATTGCAATAGCTTCTGAAAGTTCTGAGATTTGTGCTTCTAATGAAGTTTTGAGTGCTAAAAGCTCTTCTGAAGCAGAAGCTTTGACTTCTTCGATTTCTTTTTTCATAGCAGTTTCTCTTTCTGTGAATTCGTTAGTTTGGGTTTGTAATTGAGATTCTAGTGCAATATTTTTTTCGGTTAATGAATTAACAGATGCGTTAGCTTCAGCTACAGCCTCTTGACAAGAAGTTTCCATAGCCACCAATTTGTTTTTGATTTCAGTTACATCTTGTTCTACACTCATTGTATTATTCTCCATTTGATTATTCAATCGAATACTTATTACACCTAAATTTTCATTTTCGTTATTTTTTTCTTGAAGATTATCAATTTTTTTATTTTCTTCAAAAAGATTCTTATTAAAAATTATACTATCTTCGTTTGCTGGTTTGTCAACAAATCCTTTACCAGTAAAGGTAATATTTCTTAAAACTCTACCAATTTTATAATCATTATTTTCACCTTTACCGCCATATGCTCTAAGATATTTTGTTAAATAAGCTGTCTCATCACTTCTGCTCAATACTTTATATTCATTAGTTTGTTTATTAATTACTCCATAATCAAAACCTTTAAAAAAGCATTCCATACTAACAAACTTAGTACCATTTTGAATTTCACTAATTAATTTTTCTGATCTCTCTCTAAGTTCGGAAGTGCTAAATCCCTTGTATATAACAGAGCCTGTAAGTATGTGGAACTTATTTGGTAAATTTTCTACCGGGGTTTCTGGATCTATTAATAATCCATCTTCGGTAATAGGCCAATTTGATATTATATGACCAACAATTAAACTTTCGTTGTGCTCTAGATTTGTGGGCTTGTGTTCTGGAGTATGTTTAGCGTTCCATACCTCGTACTTATCAAACACATCATCATTTTTATTCCATGATGAAGTTACTAGAATAGATTGAACATAAAATAGATCACTATCATCGTAGGATGCTAAACTTTTAAATGATTTAGATGATAATCTGAGAGAGCATGGCTCTGCAACACTAGCATAAGCAATAGAAGACGAGGCTAGTATTTTTGATGTTAAGCCATCTTCTTGTTCTTGTGGATATATTATCATTATAAACCTTTCAAAAAGATTTGATTATTATTTTGTACTATACACCATTGTGTAAAAAGATGATTTAGCTTGTTTAATTTCATCAACCGTTAATTCTCTGGATAATTCTAGCTTAACCAAATTTAACCAATTATAAAAAGTTTTAGTATCATTACTAGTTGATGCTGATAAATATTCTGTTATATTATCTTCATTAAGTTTAGCAAAAGGTTGCGTTTGAAAAAGAATGTTCGTTTTGATTTTCTCTAATTCTTCATTTTCGGCATTAGATAAACTTCTTAAATTTTTCTTATCAAAATATTCTAAAATTAATGGATTAATTATAGAACTAATCTTGTCTTGTGCAGAAGATGACCATATTAGGAGTTTGGCGCCGGTTTGGGGCGAAAATGTTCTGTCTTTTCTTTTTTCAGTATCTTTTGAAAGTTTGGGTCTACCTTCGCCCGCTTCTTTCGGCAACGATTCCGAGGACGGATCGTTAGCCACCTTGGGTGCTCCAAAAGGAGACTTTACTTGTTCTGCTTTTTGTTCTAATGCTGTTTTTTCGCTTGGTTTTTTCTTTGGTAAATCTAATCCTACTTGACTTGGTGTTACAATTCCTAGTTGTAAAGATATTTTCTTAAGAGCGTTTTCAAATTGAGGATCATGCCACGGACCAGCTTTTTGTACCATTCTTTCGGAATCTCTTTCTTTTCTTTCTCTATTAAGTCTTGATTTTTCCATATCTGGATCGAAACCAAATTTGGTCTGTAATAACTCATCACTAATAAGACTTCTATCTGCTAGTTGTATTAATAGTGCCTTCTCTGTATCTTCATTACTTAGATCCATTCTATCAAATTCTATTTTAGCCGGATACCTAAAACCCATAGCTTTTTGTACAATTTCTATTTCGCCTTCCCAAAATTTAACCAACATATCTCTACCATATTGTAATCTTTGTGTTAAGGTTTTTAGACTAATAAAATTATTAGTAGTTCCTGCTGCTCCGAATGTGCCAGTAAGTGTTGGAGGAATTCCCAAACCAGCATAGATAGCATTTAAATGAGGAGTATATTTACCTTCTCCAAGAAAATTATGAACATTAGTATTGCTTTCTAATAATTCAATATCTGGACCCCATACTAGATCCATTGTGCCTCCACCAACATTATTTCCTAAAATTTGTGCTAGTTTAGCTGTTGCTGCTTTTGTTGGAGCAATTTTATGTTCTAAACTACCTAACTTAAAAATTCTAATATTACTTATGGCACCATCAAGAGCCGCCATATCTGCCAATTTTAATTTCTCAATAACAGTGATATCGTCCATAATGGCATATATCATAGGATATGCCCATGCTTGCCAATCATCTTTTTTGTAATGAAAAACCAGTGTCTTGTCTGGATCTAATGGGTATGGCTTTTTGGTTTGGGCTGCTAATACTATTGCTTCTGGAAGAAGAGAGACAACTTGTTTTTCTGCTTCTGTTTTTGGACTATTAATATTCCTTCTAAAAGTTGCTGGTAAAACTAATTCGTATCTTTTTTCGCTAACAAATGATGATAAAGATCCGGCAGCGCTCTCAACATAAACCGGATCTATAAAAGTATATCTCCAAGGAATTTCTTTTTTTTCTATCTTAAATTGATCCATCTGTTTAACATTAAGATCAGGAGATCCAATTGATTTATATAGATTGTCTGTAACTTTTAATGATATCTTAGCTGTTTGTTTATGAATAACAATATTACCTGTTTTATATAGATTGTTTAAAAATCTTTCACTTCTATCTTTACCATTGATTTTTTTAAACCATTGTCTATAAAATCTTTCTATTCTTTTATTTTTATGAACTAGCTTAATACCATGAACAGCGAAATCGCCCATAAGATCAATAACATTTTTCACTAAACCAACACGATGATAAATATCTTCTGCTCTTCTAATAATTAATTTTATCTTTTTGGGAACAGCCTCGTCTGGCCTAAAAGCATAGTAGTCATTACGGGTTAATCCTGGACGGCCACCAGTATCACCATCTAAATTAGAAAAATCTATACTATATCTTCTACCACCGCCAAAAGCTGCTGTAGAATTTTGAATTCCTGTAAACTCATCTAGAGATTCTGATGATCTTTTAAGAGCATCTTGTTTGCTGGATAAATCCTCTCCCCATGTTACATAAGCGTCCTCTCCTATAGATGATGCATTTTTAATAACGTCTTCTTTATTTGGTTTTCTGGGCATATATTTATTTCTAATGTAATAGTAATGCTATTTGATTACTTTAATAATACACTTTTATCTATAAATTCCTTGATAAATATCATCATCATTAACATTTGATGTGAACCATTCTGGACCTTTATATAATTTATTGCTTTGTTGATTAATTAAATCCCTGGTATCTCCGCCAACAACATCATAATTTGGAGATTGTAAAGTTCTATTTAATTGTCTAGCTATCATATTAGCTATTAGTAATGAGCTATATCGGTCTTTTCGTAATCTTCCTTTTTTACCATTTGGTAATTTTACTTCCGGAGTATCCCATCTGTCTCTTGCTTGTGGACCAGTACTAGTTTGAGTCATAACTATAGTTGTTAATTCATTTTTAAGTTCTTCTATTTCTAGTATGCATTCACTAACACTATCATACAATGGATTTAAATCGTCGTCTAAGATATTTTTTCCTTCTTTTTCCATAGCAAGACCAAGTGTAAGATTATCAAAACGTGGAAATAGTAATATTTTATCCTCTAGATCTTTTCTTAATCCATGATTAGCTTGACTTGTCCAATCTGCCTTTGCAAATTGCACTAGTTCCAGAATGTGTAAACCTTGTTGAGAATCAGTATCTTTTGCTTTGTCATAATCAATAATTGGCCATATTAGTTGTTCATTATCTTGAAGCTTACCAGGATCATGTAAAGCTTCTTCTATTGCAACACCACCTCCTTGAGCATCCATCCCTATCCTAATAGGAGGAAAGGTTTTCATAAGATCTCTAATTTTTCTAGAACAAAAACTATAAAAGTCATATTCTTGTGCTAGTCCAATCTTTTGTCTTTCTTTAAAATTATTTCTATTTGTTGCCCAACAATATACTATTCTAGAATGATCCGGATGAACTTCTAATATTACTATACTAAAATTATCTTGTTCACTAGCAGGATCGATACCATAAACATAATGTAAATTAGGATTACCTTGAGTTATAGCGTCAAAAACTACTGGCTTATTACCAATTGTTATTGCTGGATAATCTTTTGTAACACAACTTTCTATCAAACTTCTTCTAAAAAATCCTTGACTGTCATTCACAAAACATGCAGCATATTCCATATTATATATACCAACATGAATAGTAGCTTTGGCTCTACTTACTTGTTTATCATCCATAAATCCTTTAGGTATTAATTCATATGGTATACGAATAATACTATAATCTTTCCAATTAAAATTTGGTGGAATTTCTCCATTAAAAATTTCTCGTAGTTTTCTTTCTTCACCTTTACTTTCTATAATACTTTTATATCGTTTCCAGTACTGAGCAAAATGCTTAAAACCGTAGTCTGCTGTTCCACTTATTACTGCTTGATTATTAATTCTTCTAGAAATAGTATCTAGTTCTTCGCTCCATACTCCTGCTAATTTCATAGCTGCTTTTTTAGCTTCTTCCTTAACGTTCTGAATTGGACTGGCACTAACAGCAGCAAAGCCAGAAACCACAGTCTCATAAATATCTGGAGATATACTACTAAACTCATCTGCTAAAATAATATGAGCGCGCAAACCTCTAATCTTATCACCATTACCTAAAGGGATAGCTATGGCCCAACTATCTCCAAGTCTTATAGTACATCTATCAACATCTCGTCGTGGACCATCCTCGTTACCATTAAATATGCTTCTTAAAATAGGACTATTTTTCCACATATTTTCCATATATTCAAAGATAATTTTGCTTTGTCTAAAAGCAGCGCCAACTATAACTACCTTGGTACCTGGATAGAAAGCACACTTTAATACAGCATATAGAGCTAATAGAAAACTTTTACTAAAACCACGACTACCAATAAGCATAGGAAAAGGACGATTCCACATTTCTTGTAGAACCATAATCTGCATAGGATGTAATTCTATATTAAAAATAAGTTTACAAGTTGATCCTATGTAATAGGGATTTCTTAAAATTCTTAATAGATGCAAGTCTGGATTTTCTATATCTTCCTTGGTCCTATGAATCATAGGATTATTAGGAATACTAAGAGCACTTATGTCTCCTAATCCAAGCCAAGCATTATCAAAACTTTTAAAATCAACCATTAGATTGTTTTATTAATCTTCTAGAAGTTTTTATCGCTCTTTTAACTATCATAGATGCTACAGACTCAATATATGGCAAACTTCTTTTTGCGCTTTCTTCTTTTAACCAACCTAGTATAGTTGGCAAATTTTGTTCGCACCAATCGTTGCCTTTTTCATTCATTTCTATAGCATGACGTCTGCAAGAACAATTTGGAGTGCTTTTAATTCCCATTGTGCTAATCATATTTGTTAATATGGTTCCTGGGCCATTAGGAAATTCTTCTAAGGTTTTGGGAAATTTGCTTCTGAGCTTGGTTACGGTATCGTCTTTGAGACTATCATATAGTAGTTGTTCTAGTGTGGACCTATTAACATCTCCAAGCTTTTCATAATCAATACCATTAGCAATAACAAATGAGCCAGGAATATTTCTAACTGTAGCGGAAACTATCTTATTGGTGGGATTGTCATGATAAGTAACATCTAGATAATCCATAACCAATGGTGGAGGATTAACTAATTGATTATTTTGATCAGTATATGGTGGTGGATAGATGGTAACTGAATTTTCAAGTTTCATTTTGGTTCTCCTTTGGTTTATTGTTTATGAGGTAAATCCTTTTAATAATATATTCTGCTACTTTTTCTGCATTAGATGCATTATTACAAAATAATACCTTAATGTCGTATTTAAGCTGCCAATCTAATATATTCTTCATTATAAATGCTGGAGTAATTCTAACTTTATCCCACATTCTTTTTGGTAGATTTGATCCTACTGGATAGTTTAACACATCATTCATGCTAAATTCTAATAGAAAAAATGAATATTTAAGTTGGCTCATTCTATGTACAACATCTTTGAACCGTGGTTCGATAATATTGTTAGCAATTTCATTTATACTCTTTTTACGTTCTATAGCAAAAACGTCCTGAAGACCTTCTATACTATAATCACCAGTATCTAATTTTTTATTAGCAACTACATAATCCTCAAAAGACCACGGTTGTTGCTCTCTGGTATCTATTATGATTGTAAAGTCTTCATTATTTATCATTTGATTTTTTATTATCAGATATTAATTTGCTAAAAACTGCTTCGTATGCGTTTTCGTTTCCTTCTATAAGAGAGTGATGAAATTTACACAAAGTGATTCCGTTATTTATATTATATCTCAAATCAACGCTATCAACCCATCTTTTGATATGATGAACATGTAATTTTTTGGATGCTAAACATCCTGGCCATTGACATTTGTATTGATCTCGTTTTTTAACCTGTTGTCTAAAAGTTTTGTATAATGGATCATTATAATTTCTAAACATTAGCGTAAACTTTAATATCGCTTTGTATCATTTCGCTAACTAAATCATCAAAAGAAGTTGATGGAATCCATCCTAGTACTTTTTGAGCTTTAAGAGATCGGCCACATAAATAGTCAACTTCTGCTGGTCGATATAATGATGGATCAATTTCTACATATTGTTTGTAGTCCAAATCCACACTCTCAAAGGATTTGATAACAAAATTTAATACGCTATGAGTTTGACCGGTACAAATAACAAAGTCGTCAGGAACATCTTGCTGTAGCATCAAATACATAGCATATACATAATCTTTAGCGTGACCCCAGTCTCTGTAAGCTTGAAGATTACCAAGTTTTAAATTGTCTGATGTTTTATTGTTAACTAATTGGCCAATATATTTGGTAACTTTTCGCGTTAGAAAATTTTCACCACGGCGCGGACTTTCATGATTAAATAGTATGCCACTAGTAGCAAAAATATTATAAGCATCACGATATATGCGTACCAAATTGTGACTAGCAACTTTGCTAACAGCATACGGACTTTGTGGAATTAGTGGAGTATTTTCATCTTGATATTTGTTATTATTTTTATCAACACTATAATTTTTACCAAACATTTCGCTAGTGCTAGCTTGATAATATTTTGTAGCAGATGATGTGGTTCTTATACCCTCTAAAATATGTAAAACCCCCATGGTATTAATATCAAACGTTGTGGAGGGCTGGTGAAAACTGGTTCCCACATGACTCATAGCGGCCAAGTTATAGAATTCGTCTGGTTCGTATTGTTTTAATATGGATAGTATTACGGAAGGATCTGTAAGATCAAATTCTAAAAGAGTTAAATTAGGATGATCTACTATGCTGGATATTCTTTCAAAATGGTACGAACTACTACGTCGATATAATCCAACAACTTTGTAATCTTTTTCTAATAATAGTTCGGCTAGATAGCTGCCATCTTGACCAGTAATGCCTGTTATTATAGCTGTTTTATTCATTGTGATTTTCCATAAATTCTGGTGTTAGTAATGGTACGTCCACAGTGTCGTCTTGATAAGTATGATATTGTTGCATTCTTTCTTTGGCTCCGGTTGCTGCCATTCCAAGAATTTCCATTTCTTTGCCTTCTTTTTCTCTTACTATTTCGTCTTCTAGCATTCGTATTAAACCAACCCAACTACTTTTACCATCTTCTATTCTTTTTATTCTTTGTTCCCTAGTAGCTTTAAGATCTTTACTAATTTTCTGTTGTTCATTAAGAAGTTTGGTATATTCATTAGTGTAATTAGCGATACTGTTGCGGGCAAACGACAATTGAGTTTCGAGATTAGCCAGTTTCGGTATATCTCTTTGATCCTCGCTTTTTTCATATTCTTTATCCACAAGTTTTTGTAATTTTTCAGTTTCACTAATGTGTCTTTTTCGTTCTTTCATGCTGCGATTAATTAATATATCAATAGTGATAAATTGTTTAATTTGCAACTCTTCTGCTGGTAAAACATCTTCTCTAAACTGTTTTATTAGTCCAACCCAGGTATCTTCAAAGTATTGGAGTTCGCCGCTGTCTTCATCAAACTGACGTGTAATTTCTACCCAAAAGGTTTTACTATGTAATTTATCTTTTAGAGTTTCATAAGCCGCTTTGTCTTCTGGATCAATTAGTAAATTATTTTCATTAATATATCGTTTAATTGGTCCTTCGTGACGATTAAGATTAGAAGCTATAGCATCTATGCTTAATAAATTAACATTCTCACGAATATAAGCTTCTTCATCTAAACTTAGTTGTCCTCGTTTTTTGGGAATTCTGCTGTTTTCCAATTGTTTTCCTCCATTATTTCCATAATATGTTTTTTAAGCTTATTAAGATCAGACTTGTTAATTTTTTGATTGTGTTTTAGTTTTAGATAACTTTCTCTATATTCTGAGCGGATATTTTTATCAAGAAAATTAACTATCTCGTTGTGCTCGTGAGACCCATTAGGTGACGATGCTAAATTTAAGTCTTCAAAATAGGATGGTTTAGCAATATTCTTTTTAGCATCATTTCGTTTGGCCCACGAAGCGTATGGTTCGCATTCCTTTTTGTCAATAAATTTAGAGCACTGATTGTTAGAAACTTTATAAGCAGCATCGTATAGTGGACAAGTTAAGCAGGGTTTATCGGGTCTTTGGTAGTTGTTTCTCTTGTAGTTAAATAATCGATTTCGCACATGAGTCCACAAAAAGTTTTCAAGGGGCCTTTTGTGATCATAATTTTTTAATCCTTCTAGTGCAAATATGGCCGCTTGTTGTTTCATATCCTCTATACTATGATAGCCGAATTTAAATTTGTGAGCTAATCTTTTAGTAATTTTGTCTAAAACGGCTAAAAATTCGTCGTCACTCACCGCTTTGATGGTTTGATTTGTTTTTTTCTTCATTATTTAATAGAGTAGTTATGTCGTCTCCGTCTGGTAAATTAAGATCATTTTGAATTTGGTCAATTATTGATCCTGATGCTTTGACCGATAAGATCGAAGATGTAAGATTGGTAATATTAGAATCAAAATTAATCATATTGAGCCCCTTGCTTAAAAGAACCAAAACTATAATATAATAGAGTTGATCATCACATTGTCAATATTTACACTATATGGGGAGAATAAAATGAGCTACAGAAAATGGGGTCAGGTTGAATTGGATTTTATCCGTGATAATTTTAATGTTATTTCTGATGATGAGATTGCTGTACGATTGAGTCAAATAACAAATAGCAGTATTACTACTCCTATGGTGCGACGACAAAGGCGCAAACTTGGTATTCAAAAGCCACGAGGTCGTCAACCAAAGAACAAAAATGCCTCAATGCCCGCTTCGTTTGCATCATCAAATGACAACGGTTGAACATAAATTTTTAAATTAGATCATGATAAAATTGGGGCATTAAGTTGCCCCTTTTTTATTTAACCATAAGCACAAAGGAAAATAATATGAAAGTTTTAGTTACTGGCGGCAACGGATTTTTAGGGTCTAGAATTATGAAACTTTTAAAAGACCAAAATTATGATGGTGTAACATTCAGATCACGAAATTTTGATTTGTGTAATCCTAAGCAAACTAAGGATGCTTTTAATTACTATCGGCCAGATGCTGTGATACACTGTGCTGCTGTGGTTGGTGGAATAGGTGCAAATAGAGTTAATCCAGGATCATTTTTTTATCAAAATATGATGATGGGATTAAATGTTATTGAAAATTGTAGATTTTTTGATGTACAAAAGGTTGTGCAGATAGGGACAGTTTGTAGTTATCCCAAATATACCCCGGTTCCTTTTAATGAGAATAGTTTGTGGGACGGATATCCGGAAGAAACTAATGCTCCGTACGGAATAGCTAAAAAGGCTCTTTACGTTATGGTAGAAGCTTATAAAAATCAATATAATTTAAATGGTTGCGTATTGGTTCCTTGTAATTTATACGGGCCAAATGATAATTTTGATCCTGGCAGTAGTCATGTTATTCCGGCCTTGATTAAAAAGTTTATTGATGCAAAAGCGAATAACAACGGTAGTGTGGAATGTTGGGGAAGCGGAAGTGCCACACGAGAATTTTTATATGTGGATGATGCTGCTGAGGCTATAGTAAAAAGTTTAAGCGTAGATACTGATACTAAGCCTATTAATTTGGGCGGTGGTGTTGAAATAACAATAAAAGATTTGGCAGAAAAAATAAAAGCACTTATTGGATACGATGGAAATATAGTGTGGAATAGTGATCAGCCAGATGGTCAGCCACGAAGATTTCTTGATATGTCACGAGCCAAAAAGGTACTCAACTGGGAACCAAAGGTGGATTTTGATGCTGGATTAAAAGAAACTATAGAATGGTATGGGGCTAATAGATAGGTTTAGGTAGTACATTTATTTTATTTGGTGCTTACTATGTTTATACCACCCCCGGTTTTCTGCAAAATCTGTGCCAAAATAAAAGAAAATGAAAAAACCCCCACTACTTAGGGGGTGGCGCAAAATGCTGCGACGAGACGAAAGTTGTAAAAACGGCAGACCAAAATGGCAGTTTTTGTCAAAATGACATGACGCCAAGTTGGCAGAGTGTATTTTTAAGCCCAAAAATGATAGAAAAAATATTTTGGCGATTGGCATGGCATTCGCATATATATCTGGCATCGAAACAAAGGGGTTTCGGAAACAAGTAGAAAAAGGATAGATAAGATGGAAAACATGATTGTTCTGAATACGGTTCGTGAATTGTGCGATTTGATCAATAATACTCATCTTGATTCGTTCGTGAATCGTGTCGCGTTCGCTAGCGACCTTCTGGAAAAGGTTCGTCAGAATGATAACATGATCGAAATCAATCATGAGTTGGGATTCTGCGATGATGGTGGATTCATCCAGATTGATGAAATGGGTTATGTGGTCGATGATTATGCGATCCAGTGAACATAGGTCAAGTCGGAAACTTTTCTTTATCTAGGCAAAAGGAATAGACTATGCAAGTTTTTCATGTTGGGTTGCTTGTGGCGGTTCCGGCAAATAAGTGGATCGGCGAATGGATTCAGCGTGGGTCGCATTCGTCATATCGTAAGGTACTTGCCGATCAGTTGAGGCTTATTCGGAAGCGGCATGGTACCCCCTATGCGAGGGAATGGCGGAATCATCTCGATTGGCTGGGATCATACCCCCTGAAATAGGGGTTGACGCGGCGGAAAAGTTTGGTAGGATCGTAGAAAAGAAAGAAAGAAAGAAAGAAAGAAAAAAGATGGTTTACAATGTTGGCGATAGGTTGAGTGTGGTCTACAGTACCGGTGAGTCGTTCACTGGTGAACTGGTTAGCGTTCGTGAGATTCCCAACAAGGGAACGTTGATTCTGGTCAACGATGAGACGGTGGGCTATCGGTCTATGTATGCCGACAAGGTCGTGAGTGTCATCGTGGAGAATGCTTGAATGGATACTAATTACTTTCAATCATCGTTCGAGAGTATGAAAACAAGTACCATACGACTATGGCTTCATGAGGCACAAGTACGACTCCCTCATGAGAGGGGTAGTGCTCGTGAGATACTGAAGGAAGGTATACGCGCGTCTGCTCGTGAACTACTGTTCAGGTATCGTGAGGACATGAAAAGAATCTCTTCTAAGTATTCAACGTAAACCCTTGTCCCGTAAGGACTTACGGCGAAATCGGGCCCGCAATTTTGACGTAACTCCTTATGGTTCAAGCACTTACGACGACCCCAAAGGTGGTGTAGCAAAATGCTGTAGCAAAATGCAACACCTGTAGCAAAATGCCTCACCTTGGCACACCCCCGTCTCAAAATGAGAAAGTCGTAAAGTGTTATGGCGTAAGGACTTAGGAAGAAAAAAATATTTTTTGGCGAATGGCACGGTAAGTGCATTATATAGAGACAAGAAAGAAAGAAAGAAAGAGAGAAAGAGAATGAGAATGAATCGCTACAGTTCAGCCCTTCGGTCCTATCGTGATGAGCGGTCTAACCGCCATCGTCATGTTCGTACTAACTTGTGGATAGTTTACCAGAATGGTAACCGTATCGGTAAGGTAGGTGGAATTAGTGAGGGTGAAGCCCTCTCAAAGATTCCGCAGTCCTACAAGGATAACGGTCCTATCGAATTGGAAAGGGTTGTGATCGAAGAGTGATCCTTCCCTATAAGGGGGTTGCGGCGGCGAATTTTTTTGGTAGACTTGAAGGAAAGAAAGAGAGAAAAAAATGAAGATTGGCGATATCGTCCATGTTGTCTATGTAACAGGTGAAGTGTTCGAAGGTCCAGTTGAGAGAATTCGGAATATTCCCGGAAAGGGTATTCTGCTTCTCATCAACGACGATACTGTAGGGTATCGTTCGGTCTATGCTAACAAGTGTGGTCATATAGTCTACCGATCACCCGTAGCAGTCACACCCGATTGAGGGGTTGCGGCAGCGGAAAAGTTTGGTAGAATCAGCACACAAGAAAGAGAGAAAGAGAAAATGGAAAAGTTCCCAATTGTTGAACAGTACAAGCGTACAGTGCGTGGTATCTTCTACGGCATTGCGATCCCTTGCGACAAGCGTACCGCTGATGGTGGTAGTATTCGAAGTGAAAAGGTATTGAAGTTCAATCGTTCAGCCCTACGAAAGATCGGTAAGAGTAAGGTCGAAAAGGTCGATCCTCGCGTTGTGGGTACTGTAGATCATATGCGTTTCCCGGTTGGACAGCCCGGTTCCCCCGAAAGGGTGGTTGCTCTTGCGGAACAGTATGCTAGACTTAGTGAAGATGAAATGAGTCCCTTTATTGGAGATGAGTGAACACATGACGATTCAACTTGCGGTGGAAAAAACGTTGCTTCGTTTGATTGCAATTCATGGACATTCGGCCATGTACTTGTGCGACTTGGGTGGTGATGTTAGTTTGTACACTGTGGGTGGCGTTCACTATGCTATCCGTGATGATGGTACGGCCCGCGCTATCCACCCTGCCGAGGTATTCCCCACCCTGTAGAGGGATGGGCTCGACGTAAAGTCTTGAACCGTAAGGACTTACGGCGAAATCGGGCCGCCCGCCGTGACGCAAGTGCTTATGTGGTAACGACTTACAACAAATGCTAATAGCAAACTCTATGCCATGATTTTTGGTATGACAATTGCTCTAGCATATGGTGTGCCAATATGGAAGAAAATTATGAAAAGTTTTGTCAAAATCTCTTGACACAAAAATTTCCAGATTTTTCTTGCAACCTAAAGAATCCATGGTATAATGTCGATATAAGAGAAAGAAAGAGAGAAAAGAATGAGCAAGATTGAAGTTTACTATTCCGATTGCTGTGGTGTTGAGATTGTTGGTGATATCGCTGGTCTCGAATTGTGTCCCCGATGCTGGGAACACTGCGACTGCGTTATTGAGGAAATCGACGATCCGACCTGCCCATCCTAATAGGGGTTGAATCGACGGAAAAGTTTGGTAGGATTGTAGAAAACAAAGGGAGAAAGAAAAATGAAGATTGGTGATATCGTTCATGTGGTATATGTGACCGGCGAAGTTTTCGAGGGTCCGGTTGAGAGTATCCGTAACATTCCCGGAAAGGGTATCTTGCTACTTATTAATGATTATAATGTGGGATATCGTTCACTCTATGCTAATAAGTGTGGTCATATAGTATATCGGTCACCCGTGGCAACTGCCACCAATTGAGGGGGGTGACAAGGCATCCACACTGTCTCACCTAACCCTACGGGTTTGCATAGTGGTGCCATAGTCAGCGTAAACTCTTACCGTATAAGGACTTACAGCGAAATCGGGCCGCCCGCCGCGACGTAAGTGCTTATGTATCAACCACTTAGAACAAAAGACTAAGCATACGGTGTGCCACAAAAATTTTTTCGTTTGGCACAAGATTATTTTTAGATTTTCTAAGATTTTCTGCTTGACAGTGCCGATCATTAGTGTAGAATCCACGCATCACCCCAACGGAGGTTCTCATGTACGATTTCGACAATGTCAACCGGATTCTTGCGGAAATGGCCGACGCTGGTATCGTAGAGCCGATGGTCGAGCCGATTGATGAGAACGACTGCCATCCGCTCGACTGGGCGGAAGTTGTAGGTTGTGCTGACGATATTTTTGACGAAGTGTATCTTGACGAAGCGGGCGATCCGTGGTATCTTGTTTGAAAAGGAGAAAATGATGAGTCACCCCGATCCCATGTTCGATTACGATAACTCTGAGGATGATGACATGAACTACGATGATCACGACGATTTCTACCAAGAGGTCGAAGATTACAACGATTATTACATCGAGGAAAATAGCGTGGACGATGACGACTACGATGATAGCATGGATGGTGACCACGAAAGCGGTCTAGCATCGGCTGGTTGGGGTTTAGATGAAAATTATGGATCGTATCACGATGATATCGACGCTTACCACGATTACTACGGAGAGGATTTCTGAACATGATCAATTACATGTGCGATAACATCACAGTTGACAATGATTCGGAAGATGGTATTTTTCTTGGAAACAAGATGGTTGTAATTTCTGTTCCGGAGTGTGGTGGTACTGATCCTTTGGACAGGTATGACCACCTTGTGGCAATATCCGGAGCGTTGGAAAATGCTCTGGACTGCGATGTACGCTCGTTCAGTTACAACAAACTTTGACGCAAACCCTTGCCGCGTAAGAACTTGCGTCGCGGCGGGCCGGCCCCGCTCGTCGTAACTTGTTATCACTCAACAACTTACGACACATCTGATTTGGCACGACATTTGCATGTACAAAAATTTTCTCAAGAAAGTGCTTGACAAGCACCGATAATAGGCTAGACTAAGCACAGTTCAGCAACACCACCCTTTGGAGACTGTCTCATGTTTGAAGATTCTTTCCTCGACTCGTTCATGGAATCGTACATCGGCGGATGGACGGGCGACGAAGACGCCTTCTATGAGGCTCAGGAGCAGCAGGAGTACTGGGACGCAGAAGAAGGCCAGTACGACGAAGACGAGGCCGACTTCGACGAAGACGAGTACGACGGCCAGCCCGACGAATACACCGAATGGCAAGACGTATACGGTGGCGACGATTGGGATCACGGACAGTACGACGAGTACTGATCCTAAACCCTTGCTGCGTCAAGACTTACGACGCGGCGGGCGGGCCGCGTTCGACGTAAGTCCTTTGCTGACAAGCACTTAGGAAACATTAAAGTTCCGCTTGACAAGTGTCGATAAGTATAGTATCCTAACACCATGAGCAAGCGAAAAAAGAGTATCGTTGTGCAACTGAATGTTCGTCCGTTGTGGGCTCTTGGTACGGGCCATCACGACCACAAGAGCGGAAGCGGACAGCACGACAATCGACCCAAGCGACTTCGCACTCGCGGAGCAAAGAATCGACAGGCCGTGAGGGATGGTTGGTAGTCCTACCTAATCCTACGGATTTGGATTGTGTGGATGTAGTCAGCCAAAAAATAGATCTCTTGACAAAATAGATTTCTCGACTAAAATATCGTTCAAAGGAGAAAACGATGCTTACTCTTCGACATTTTCGTAAGATCGAGAAGGAAATCAAGGGACTGAAAAAGTGCCAAAGTATTTATAGCCGGAAAAAGAATGCTCTGTGCTATAAACTTTCTAAGATGGGTACTCAGCACAGGGCCAACGCTATTGAGCGTATGATTCGTGATTATTTAATCACTATGGGTAATAGGGTTGATTATTTTGGTGGTAATCATTCTTATGATATGGTTGTAAATGGAAAAAAGGTAGAAGTAAAGTCCTCCCTTGCACAACCCATATCTGGTAAAAAGTATCGTTATAGGTTTCAAAATATCAAAAGTGGTTATTTTCACGAAATTATTTTAGTATTTGTTACCCCAAAGGGTATTAAGATCAAACGCATGAATAAAAATCGTTTGGAAAATCAAATCAGATATGCTAAGTGTTATTCAAATGGTAAGACTTTAGAGTTAAAAGAACTCGCGGCCTAAAGTTTTGGTTCTTGACAAACGATAAAAACAATGTAGAATTGTGCAGAACAAGGAGGTTCTCATGGATGGGGCAATTGTGCTTATTGTGGTGGTTATGATTATTGGTCTAATTGTGGAGATATTGTGGAAATGATTTCGCCATTCCATTTTTTTATTATTCTTACTACTGTTATGCTTATATATGCGGCAGTATCTAATGATTAGTTGTAAACCCTTGTGATTTAAGGACTTAGATCAAAACGGCGCGGCCCGGCTCGACGTAAGTGCTTGATTCTCAACAACTTGCATCAAAAAAATTTTTCTAAAGATTACCTCTTGCGTTGGCCGATAAATATGGTATGATTGAGACTCACCAAGGGAGAAAGATGATGACTCATTCTGAAGCGGTTAGGATGGTTCGTGGCAAGCGGAATGCGGAGCGTCGCAAGGTTGGCAACAATACCTACGCGGAGATTCTGAGCGATGGTAGCGTTGGAATCATGCTGCATAGTACCTATGTGGTCAAGATTCATGAGGATGGTACTTATACCCTGAATAGTGGGGGTTGGCAAACCTTGACCACTAAGGATCGTATCAATCAGTATAGCCCGCGTTATGTTTTCCAGAAGAACTATGAATGGTTCGTGAAAATCAACGACAAGCCGTATCCTTTTCTGGACGGGATGGTGGTGAGTTGAAAAATATCAACCAGATTCTGAAAGGATTAGGAAAACTTGGTTTCAGGATAGAATTTTGTGATGGTAGTTTGGTCAAGTTATATCCGGCAGATTCTAGCCAGCCTTTTTATTCGTTACATGTGGGCGAACGTGCGATTCACCCGCTAAAGAGGTTTGCTAAGAAAAACTGGAATATCGAACTTGACAAGGTGTGAGATGATGGTATACTTGTGGCATAAGGTAACTAACTGAAAGGAAAAAGATGAACGATTTTATTGCTGCTGCTCTGGTTTCTACGATTTGTCTGGTTGGTCTGGTTTGCTTTGTGTTGTTTCATATCTATCGTGGATTGAATGATTCGCTGATTACTGCTAGGATCGGTGGTGTTTATAACTTTGAGTATGAACAGCCGGTTACTGGTGATCCTGAGCGTTTTATGGCTAAGGTTCTTAGTGTGCATCGTCTTAGCAATGATAGCATCGCTAGGTTGAATGCTACTAGTCGTTATCGAAGACACGATGGACAGTTTGTGCGTACTCATCATCTGGTAACTGCTCAAACGCCGGATGGTAAGATTCGCAATTTCTACGCCGAACGTACTCGCAATGTGCGTCGTCCCCTCTTGGGTAGTACGCTCTTCAAGAGTGGTTTGGCCGCTATGATGTTCTGAATATCGCCCAATCGCTCTAAGTTCTTGCTAGTAAAGGACTTAGGGCGAGATGGGCGGGCAGCTTTTGACGTAAGTGCTTGCTCATCAACAACTTAGGATTTTCTAAAGAAAACCTCTTGACAAGCCGATACTATCTAGTAGAATGACTCCGACGGGAGAACATTATGAATTACACTTGGGCCGTTTGGCAAAATAATCGTCTGGTGGGTTATGTCGAGTCGTCTAGTGAATGGAACGCTATTAGATTAGCCCATAGCAAGTATGGCTCCTGTTTATATGTGGAACGATGTTTGATGGGTGTGGGTCCAAAAACAAAGGAAAAAGAATGCCAAATTGGTGCATGAACAAGTTGACAGTTTCTCATGCCAACCCTGACATGGTTGACCGATTTGAGAATGCCTATAATCTTGGTAAGGCTTGTAATGAGTTTTTACCATTACCAGAGGGTGAGGATTGGTATAACTGGCAGATAAATAACTGGGGAACCAAGTGGGATATTGGTGCCGATATTGGTACAGAGAAGGAAGAGCGTTATGGTTTGAAGGCCACAAGAGTTGATAATGAGGTTAGTTGCTCTTTTGATTCTGCTTGGAGTCCTCCTGTGGGTTTGTATGAAAAACTGGTAGACTTGGGATATGATGTAAAGGCAACGTATTGGGAACCCGGAATGGCTTTCTGTGGTATTTGGGATAATGGAGATGATAATTATATAGAATACTCTAGTTCTGATAATCCAGAAGAGGCTATTCCAGTAGCATTATGGAATGATTATAATATGGAAGAGTTTTTTCAAGACGATGAAGAAGTAAAATCCTAGGACGCCACTCGTTCTAAGTTCTTTGCCCAAAGGGACTTAGGGCGAGATTGGCCGGCCCGCATCGTCGTAAGTCCTTGTCTCGTAACGCTTTACAACAAAATATTTTTTCTGGATTTTTTCTCTTGACAGGCCGATAATAGACTGTAGAATGATTGAGTAAGACAAAACAAACTTTCGTGGGTCAAGCAGGACTAGATTAGATAACCTATTGGGGACGTCTGTGCTGGTTATGCACTGGGAACCGATACTAATCTATGGGGGATCGCGTCCTCACCACGACCAATACAACGGACAGGCGGAGTAACTGGGCGCTCCATCGTATGTGTGTCCCGGCCTGTCCACAATACAATTGTGTTATTATTACGAGAACAGCATGAAAGTTTACGTTGTATTTGATATTCCCGGCGTTGATCCAGACGATGAAGATGCTGACGAGATTATCGCAGTATTAGAAGATACTATTGACGAACTGGGTTACGAATGGTATATTGATGATGCTACTGAGGACTAAGAATGAGAATCTTTCGTAAAATAATTCTATTTTTCCCGTCTTTGACCATGTTCTTTCTAGCATACTTCACTTTCGTTTGTGATAATGA
>Ga0214923_10001840_pt1 | contig 29407 bp, 30 predicted proteins | sample LL1510_MetaG_FD_177993 | JGI IMG/M metagenome (GOLD analysis project Ga0214923, IMG submission 177993) | Freshwater microbial communities from Lake Lanier, Atlanta, Georgia, United States - LL-1510 | ecosystem: Environmental > Aquatic > Freshwater > Lake | place: USA: Georgia | collected...
CTTCTTGTTGGAGACGTCGCATAGCCCGGTCTAGTGCGCCTCACTGCTAATGAGGTTAACCCCTAAAGGGTTTCGGAGGTTCAAATCCTCTCGTCTCCGCCAAAGATTTATACAGCAAGTTGTAATAACAGAGTTAGCGAGTAAGTAATTGGGGGGAAGTTGCCTAACTACAAGATTGCAATAGTTGGTGCCGGCCCTGCTGGTTACTTTACCGCCCAAGCATTTCAAAAATCACAAAATGAAGAGCTCACCTTTGACATCGATATGATCGAACGCCTTCCGACCCCATGGGGATTAGTTAGAAGTGGTGTGGCACCAGATCATCCCAAGATTAAAACTGTCTCAAAAGTATTTGAAAAGATTGCAAAAGAGGATCACTTTAGATTATTTGCTAATGTTGAGTTAGGTAAGGATATTTCCTTAAAGGATCTGCGCGAGGCATATGATGCAGTAGTTCTAGCAACTGGCTCAGCAACTGGTCGCAAGTTAGGAATATTAGGTGAAGATTTAAAAAATTGCATCTCTGCTGCTGATTTTGTCCCTTGGTATAACTCTCACCCAGATTATGCAAATGTCTCAGTTGATTTAAATACTGATACTGCTGTTGTAATTGGAGCCGGAAATGTGGCAATGGATATTGCCAGAATGCTCGCTATTGATCCAACGCAGTTAGATCCAACTGATACCGCCCAACATGCATTAGATCTTTTTAAAGCTAGCAAAGTAAGAAGAGTAATTATCTGTGGTCGACGTGGACCAGAGCATGCCGCCTTTACCGCACCTGAACTACGTGATCTACCTAAATTAGAAAATACCGATGTTTATATAGATGCTGATCAAATTCACCAAGCATCGCTTCGAGTTGATCGGATGGGTGAGGTGGAAAAGGATTTAAAAAATAATCTAGAGGCTATGCGCCAAATTGCAGAGCATACTAAAAAAGGTGTGCAGCGAAAGCTTGAAATAAAGTTTTTAGCAGCTCCAAAAGAGATTAAGGGAAGTGGCAAGGTTGAGGAGGTAATTTTCACCATTAATGAGGTTAAAGATGGAAAAGTGATTGCAACTGATAAAAATTTCTCTATTAAAACTGGTTTAGTAGTAACTGCAATTGGGTATGACGCAGTTGAGTACCCTGGGGTTAAGATTGAAAATGGCCGAATAACTAATATTGCAGGCCATGTTGAGCACAATATCTATGTGACTGGCTGGGCAAAACGTGGCCCAATAGGTGTAATTGGCACCAACAAAAGTGATTCATCTGATGTTGTGGATTTAATTATTGATAATCTAAAAGAGCCGAAAAACTCAACTGGAATTGAAGGATTATTAAAATCAGGGCATGAGGTAATAGATCAGGTGGGCTGGGAAAAAATTAATGCCTCGGAACTGATCTCAGGAGAGCTAGCCGGAAAACCTCGCATAAAAGAGGTTGATTGGAAGCGGTTAATAAGTTTGGGCACATCCTGATAAATCGCTAGACTTTCCAACGCTTTACTTTGCGCCCGTAGCTCAACGGATAGAGCATCTGACTACGGATCAGAAGGTTCGGGGTTCGAATCCCTGCGGGCGCGCTTTAGGTTTAAAAGCACCCATAAAACTAGTCTCTGGCCGTCGTTTCATAATAGATTATGTGTTAAGTTTCATAATACTTCGAGATAACTAATTTAGCACTTTGATCTTGAAATCTGAGATCTAATGGTAAAAGGAATAGCATGCTTAGTATATTATCCTTTAGAAATGTAAGGCATAAGAATATTAATCCTTGAAACAATCTATCGATTTTATTTGCTTTCCTCAAATTACACGATATATTTCAAGTGTGGATTATTTGAAGAAAATGCTTCAAGAAATGGCGAAATCATCATTCAAAATTTTATTGCGTGGGTATCGCCTAGATTTAAGATTAATGAAGATTTTTGCAAAAAGTAATGTATTTTCTAAGGCTCTCTATAATGAAAGGCGAAATTATTTATCAAAACTTATTATTACTATTGAATTACAACAAAACAAGTATTTAACTATTCAACATGGCCCATTTATCGGTACGAAATATATAAGCAATAATTCGATATGGTTTGATCCAAATTATGTGCAAGTACAGAAAAAGTTAGGTATTTATGAGCAGGAGATTTTGAATTTTATTTCCAGTAGGAAATGGCAACTTTTTATAGACATTGGGGGGGGGACAGGATACTACTCTGTTGGAATGCTTAATGCTAATTTATGCGAGTATGCAGTAATTTTTGAATCACAAGTTTCATACCATGGCATTATTATTAATAATTTCGACATTAATCAAATTAGTAACAATTTCTATAAAATCTGTAATGAGGCAATTGCTCGAGACATAATATTGGAAATTGATAAGAAAATTGATAAAAACGGATTGGATTCATTACTATTGTGCGACATTGAGGGTTATGAGAATGTACTTTTTCAATCAGATTTTCTTCACCATTTAGCCAGTAGAAAAATCACATTATGTATTGAAGTGCATCAACACTTATTTTTTAAGTCAAGTGAACATATCAGCTTACTTGATAATCTACAAGATTATTTTGAGGTAATAAATCTTCCTAACATGAACAGAGATTTAACTGATAAATTTCTTTTTGCCCCTCTAGTTACAGATAGATGGTTGTTTGCTTCGGAAGGTAGAAGCGAGGGCTGTCAAATTCTCTGCATTCCAAAATGAGGGAGCAAATTAAGAATTTATTCATTAAGTGACGTTCGAGTTTTTATTCAGTGTATAAAGAATTAATTTCGCTGTTGTGATTCTAATTATGCATTTTTAAATGGAAATTAAGAGTTGACACTATTCCTTGCAAATTTGGGCAAAGTCTAACTAATTTTCATAGAGTTACTAACTGTTACCGCAGTAGGAATATCGAGAACTGTCACTTGAAATACCTAATATTGATTGTAGGATTTACTAAGCAATACAATTTAAGTCGCCCTTTTTGGTAGATACCCAATGTCTATGCTTTATGAGATAGTCAACGAATAAAATAGCGTACATAGATAAGAATACGGCAACGGGAACCCTAAATCGACCGTACGCCCCAGCGCCACTTGCAAACAAGATCATCAAGAATAAAAGAACGAAAATAAATTTACCTCCTTCAGTTTTTCGACTTAGAAACATACTACCCAAAATGCCGGCGGAAGAGATTATAAAAGTAATTATTATCGACAACCCCACAATAATAATCGCTAAAGGCTCATTCTTTATCAATCTTCCTTCATCTAAGGCTAATTGCTTAATTTCAAACCTATTCGGACCATATAAATTTTTGACAACGCCGATTGAGTTCAATTTCAAAAAAGATAGTTTATTTTCTTGAATCAATTCGACACCTCGATGACCATCATATCGATTCCGAACACTGATACTTGGAGATGACCCGATATTGAATTCTCGAATTTGCTCCTCTTCTTGTTGTGTACTAATTAGAGTGCGAGAGTTGGATATAGCCTTGGCAGCAGCGCCTTGATAAAATAACAGATGTTCGTTTTGGACGGTACTAAAAGTAAAAACGCCTAATCGAGCAAAGTTGTATGCAGAGTACGAAGTGTACATCACAATTGTAATTATCATTAATTTAAAATAAAATATCCGATATTTTGATAAAAATATTAATATAAAGAATACAGCCACTAAAACAAGTCCAATTGGGCGCACTAATATTAAGCAAAACAATATAGTTGGTAGCAAAATTCCTACACTAAAATTAGAGTCTTTGTTCAACTTATTGATTAGTAAATAGACAAATAAAGCGGCGACAAATGCAAATAAAATGTCAGATAATAGTCGAAAAGAGTAAACATTAAGGGACGTTTCCATTTGGATTAATGAAAATAACCCAAATTCTAATTTTGGATTGACTGAGCCGTAAATTTTTCTAAATATTAAAATGCCAATTATAGATATAAATAAGTGTAATATTACTTGCGCTAGGATTACACTTCTGATTGAGGGAAAAATAGACAAAAATAAGGGGTACCCAGGAGTTCTAAATAAACTAACTGCAGCCAAATTGTCTGCGCTATATATATAAGCTTGACTAAAATTATCAGATAACGATAAATAACTTACAGAGTCTATAGTTTTAAAATTACTTTTAAGTAAATAATAGTTTAAAAAAATAACCTTAAAAAATAAACTCAAAATACCAACTACACCCATATAAATATACCATTTCTTTTGGTTAAACGGTATAGACTGGTTGAAGATCAATTAATCTCCTTTATGCCGAGTCAGCATGAATATAAAATACTAATTTAATTAATACTTCTTTAGTCTAGTATACTATTGATGGCAAAGTATTATACGAAATCCCAAGAATTTTTCGGATTTTCTTCAATATATGAAGTAGGTGAGGTATGTTTTAAATCTTTTTGCGAAACTAGTGTAGGCTTTGTAAAACCTAACGGGATCGGAGTGCGTTTGGAAAGAAAATTCAACGAGAATTTCGATACAATGCATGAAAGACAAGTCTCTGATGCAATTAGTTCACAGATTTACATCTGTATATATGTAAGTTGATATGTAAAAAATGCTCCTATCTTGCATAGTTCCGGCTCGAAATGAACAAGGACATTTAGCCGAGGTGATATCACACATCCTATCAATTAATAGTATCTCTGACATAATTATAGTTGAGGGTGGCTCCATAGATGATACTTACAACGAAGCAATTAAAATTGCTAGGCAACATCCAAATAAAGTTCAGGTCGTCAAACAGACCGGCAGGGGTAAATTTAATGCAGTTCAATTAGGTGCTTCATGTGCGAAGCAGGATTTTCTAATTATTTGGGATGCTGATGGCACTGTACCTCTCAATTGTACTGTAAAAGTTATAAATCATGCTTTAATAACAGGACGAATTACGGTGGGAAATAGGCTTGCGGGGAATATGGAAAAAAAATCTATGCAGTTTTTCAATCTAATCGGGAATTGGATTTTCGCGTGCATGTGGGCTCCAATGTTAAAGTCCAAGCCTTCTGATATGTTGTGTGGCACAAAAATTATTTCAACCAAGATCTTTGAGAGTATTCCTTCGTTTCTTTTGAAATTAGACCCATATGGAGATTTTGCACTAATAGCAACAGCTCGAGCTCATGGCAAAGTTATTGATTTTGTGCCAGTTAATTATCAAAAACGAAGGTATGGTGAAACCAATATTCGGCGATGGTCCGGTGGATTTAGACTACTCCTTACTACAATAATTGCGTATATTTGGTTTGTTGTGTATCGAATCAAACATGAATGATTTTGAATATCAGAGGTATCTACTCAAACAATTAATCAATTCTCAAATTCCAGGGATTAATTTATATTTAAGGTATTTATATAATAAGATTGAAGAAAATTTAATAGGCGAAAGAGTTCTTGAAATCGGTGCTGGCGCTGGGTTGAGTCGAAAATTTATGAGCAGAAAAGATTGTGTATTAACAGATTTTCTACCTTGGGGTGATCTTAAAATTCTAGGATCCATTGATGCACAATCCCTTCCTTTCAGTGATAACTATTTTGACTCAGCTTTTGCTTTAGACTGCATTCACCATATTTCTTACCCTGCATTGGCGGTGGCTGAACTATGCAGAGTCGTGCGGCGTGGGGGGAAAATAGTAATTATCGAACCATATGTGAGTTATTTGTCTTTTTTTATTTATAAATTTTTTCATAATGAAAAAACAACATGGAAATATAGAATTCCGGAAAATGGAGAAAATGTTTCTAGTACTGCAAGTGATGGAGAACAATCAACTTTGCAATCATTGTTATCTGACCAGAATTTAATATTGAGTCTCGAGTACCGATCTAAGAAAAAAATTACATTGAAACGATCATTCTTTAGTCCTATATCGTTTTTTGCGACTGGTGGTTTAACTAACCCCCTACCCACACCAAGTATCGTAATTAAATTCTTAATAAGACTAGAAGAATTATTAGCCAGTAGAGTCTTAACACTTATAGCTTCCAGACAAATGTTAATTATTGAAATTGATTAAGAGAATTTAATTCTATCAATTTAAAAATGATTTCTTTTAACACTTATTTAGATACCCATACACGCCAGCGGGCACATTCGAAGTATACATCAACTAGCGCTAGATAAGTAGTAAGGCTCGGATCAAATCGCCTCACTGCTCGAGAGGTAAACCCTCAAAGGCTTCAGAAAAGCATATGCTTCCAGCTGCAAGTTGTACAAATTGTTTAGTCGGAATTTAGAAATTTACACTTATTTTATAAATGCATACCGATTTAATTTACTTTAATTTAAAAATATGGGTACATATAGATTCTGCCCAAAATAGTTCTTCCCATCTCGTTATTTTTAAACAATTGACTAATTTCACACAGATAGCAATCATTGTCCTCAAGAATTTTGAAGCACTTTGAAACATATCTTGGTAAAAGTTGATAAGTATCATCAAATATGGCTTCAAATATTATTGTGATGATATTTGTTGCTCTCGAACCTTTTCTTCCAATAGTATGTCCAGTTCGTATCCTTGACAACCTAATTTTAGAATACCATATTTTGGGTTTAGTTTGATAAAACAAATTTACCTAGTGTCATTACGGGAACTGAAAAAGTCGAAATCTAAAATCCTCATTTTGTGATAATTTATCAGTATTGAAATTGACTGATTATTGATTGGTATGAGACTAGAACTTCTTCCATTGTTTGAGAAGAAGTTATATAAGTTAGCGAATCCATTATTATTGCTTGAAGCTATTTTAAAGATTTTTGTTTTACAAATTTGAAAGGTGTATTTTGACGAATTTGACAAACTTTTGGTATGGCCTTGATCACTTAAATATAAGAATTCGAGAAAATTTTTCGAAACTTATGGACAGAACTACCTTTTTGAGCCCGACATCTATCATAGTAAGATATAAAGTCAGAGTTTTTCAAACTGGCCCCTTAACACTAAATTGATATTTTGTGAATTCAATCCCTTTTCGAATAGAGTCGAAATCAACTTCTTCACACGCAAAGTCTACAAGTTGGCTGCACTAAAAGTTCAACTTATAGGTCAAGACTTTAGAGTATTCTATCTTATTCTTTTCCTTCAATACAATCCATTAAAGAGCAACTTATTAAATTTTTTGGAGATACCACTTCACTACTTCTGGCAAAGACTCTGTTAGAGTTCTTTTTGAAATCCAATTAGTTTTACTTCGTAAGAGCGAATCATCCATAACCTGTTTTTTAATTTCCAAACTAGAATTGTAAATTAAGTCATGAGAAATTGGTTTCCCAATAATGGCTTGTATCATATTGAATAGTTCCATAGTTGTACGGCCATCGCGTGAAGTTATATTGAAAGATGGAATTGAATTTTCTTTTTCAATAAATTTAATGATTTCTATATAAGAATTAACTAAATCATCTACGTGAATGTATTCTCTGTAGTCATTACCGCCATTACGAATAGTGAACTTTTCATCTTTCTTAGAGGCCCGAATTATTCCTGGAATAATTCGTTGATAGTTATAGTCACCTTCTCCATAAATATTACATGCCCTCGTAGTAACTACTGGCAGTTTATATGTTTGACGATATGAATTCGAAATAATATCGGTCATTGATTTTGACGCATCGTAAGGGTAAATCCCATTTAAAGGATGTAATTCTGTATACTTATCAAGCATCAAAGAGCCATATGCTTTGTCGCTACTCGCCACAATGATTACTTTACATTCGTTGAAATCTTTTAAACTGTCTAAAATATTTAAAGTACCCACAATATTATTGTAAAACGTAGAGTAAGGATACTTTAAAGATTCGTAGGCCTGAGTTTGTGCTGCTAAATGGATAAAATGTGTGGGGTTGGTTCTTTGAATAAAATAATCTACATCGTGTCTGTTAGAGATATCTCCGTAAAACTTCGTAATATCTCCAATTAATTGACTTTTTGAATTTTCATCTCTGATTAAGACACTGATACTTTTACCGTCACTTTTAAGCTTTCGAATTAGACTAGAGCCAAGCAGTCCTGTGGCACCTGTAATAGCATATCGCTCTTCCACTTCAGCACTATACCAAGAAATTTAATAATTTTTCAATCATTTAGGTATTAACATCGGATGTTACTTCCTTAAGTTTTGATAGGTTTAGGAAGTGGAAGAGATTTTAGCCGCGCAATGCAAATCAGACCAGACAATTCTTCTTATATTGGATGGAATTAAACAAGGGGGAATTCAACAATACTATTTTTTGCTGATTAAAGAGTATTGTAAGCAATTCAACAAGGTATCATTAGTCGTATTAGAGCAGACCGAATCTGATTTACAGGTGCCAACTTTCACTAATTTAGAAATTTTACAGTTAAATGCTAAAAGCTTTTATGATCTAAAAACTTTGTATCAGATTTATAAATATTTTAGACGAATAAGTCCTGATTTTATTATTGCTAGTATTTATAGATCTCAAATATGGAGTTCGATTGTCAAAATGCGCAATTCTAAATTGATCTGGGTAGAAAATAATACATATTTATACAGAACGTTTACACAATGGAAAATTATGAGGATTATGGCTAAGCGGGTTTATAAGGTGGTTTGCATTTCTCAAGAAGTAAAAAATATTACCGATAAAAACATAAATGTAAAATCAGAGATAGTTTATTGCCCAATATCGATTCCTAAAGATTCAAAATTCAAAATGCCTCATTCAAATGATTTTATTTTTATAGGAAGATTAATTGAACAAAAAAATCCCGAATTATTGTTAGAAAGTTTTGCTTATTACTGCAAGCACTTTGATACAAATTCAGTGATGCATATAGTGGGGGAAGGTTTTTTGTTGAGAAATTTAGAGATGCAAGCTCAAGAGTTAGGAATAAAGGGCAAGTGTAAGTTCCATTCCGATTTAAACGGGGAACCGAAATGGAAGTTATTACTTAGAGCGAAAACTTTAGTATCCACGTCAAAGTTTGAAGGATTTGGCATTGTTAGATTTGAGGCACTATCGCATGGGCGTTGCCTCGTCACCACAAATACAGGAGGTTCAGAGCTTCTTATAAATAAGGAACACCTCGGAGTCTTTATCGTACCCAACACACCAAATAATATCGCTAAGGCCATGTTTGAGTCAATTAACCGCAAATACTGGTATTCAAATATACTTGAAGAGCGAGTTCAAATAATCAAGAATTTAAAATCAGAAGTGGTTTCACAGTTATTATTAAAATAATTTAATTTATTGGAAGTCACATGTTTATTTCAAACTAATTGTAGAAAAATTTGGTAGTAGTAATCTATATTTATGTTTATCCTAAACAGTAGATTATTAGCTTAGAGTGATTTCTAACTGTTCATAGCACTGAAAAGTGCAATATATTACGGGATACGAATTCAAAAGAGCTGTTGAATCAAATCAATACGCTATTTCATACTTGTAAATTTATTTACGGCTTATTCATAACTTATTATGTATATAATACATATATGATACTGCGCAAAAACAACCAAATTTCGCAAGGTTATGTTCCAAGCCTTTCTAGAAAATTATTGCGTTATATAGCTAAGAATTATTTGAAAATTTTTGGCGTAAGTGGGAAAACGTTATGGGGAAATATAGTGATACAGCAAATTAGTCCTATTATGGAAATCACAAATATGATTGACCCTAGTTTGAAGTTAAAATTTCATGCTGGACACGAGCGTTTACGCTGGAGAATAAATGAAACATCAAGGTTTGATACTTTGTACCGGAAGATGGTAGATCAACTAGACAGTCATTCTGTATTATTTGATATTGGAGCCAATATTGGCATAACCAGCTTATTACCTGCCCAAGCGCTTAATTGTAGAGTTTTCGCATTTGAGCCGGAACCCTTAAATTATGCAAATCTTCATAAAAATGTATTTGAAAATCGACTGCAAAATTTAGTATCTTGCTTTCCAATCGCACTGAGTGACTCAAATTCTTTAAGGCCTTTTTACCTAAAAAGTATTAGTCCTGGAGATGCTCTTCACTCGATTGATTCTCCCTCACCGCAGGTTCACATAAGCAATTTAAAGGATATCGTAAGTCAGGAAATTCTCACATTCTCCCTTGATTCGCTAATTAGTACCTTTAAGTTACCCATACCTACGCATTGCAAGATTGATGTAGATGGAGCAGAGTTAAATGTATTAAAAGGCATGAATGAGACGCTAATGAGTGCAGAAAAATTATTGTTATATATTGAATTAGATATGAAAGACGTTACAGGCAATTTTAGAGGTGTTTGCGAATACCTAAAGAAAAAAAATTTTGATTTGTTAGAAGTTGGAATTGCTGAAACTGTTCATTCGCCAAATATTCGTAACTGCTTATTCAAAAAACTGTAATTAATAGCACATCTTACTCTAGCTTTAAATTTTGATTAATTGGTGTATTGGCAATTCTGTAGGTCTAAAAGGTATCTAAGTAAAAAAATTTCATGTCATGCATCATCTTGAATAGTATGATATGTTAGAAAATCTTGAATAGTGTGATATGTTAGAAACAAAAGGTAGTGAAGGAATTTGATGAAATGAGACGATATTGATAAGTAAAAACAAATTAAAGGTATTGTAAATGGCAAGAATTTACCAGCCGTTTTCATTAATAATAGCGGGACCTATTAGTAGCAGATTTAAGACTGAAGTTTCAGAAAATCTAAACGAAAAAGCGCTGCGTAAGTGTTTTAAAATTATAAAAAGTATTGATCAGAGGAATGAGTTGATTATCTCTACTTACGAAGGTGAAGTATCCTCTCATGTAAATGAGTTTTCCGATCAGGTGATTCTTAATTTTGATCCAGGCGCAGATCTAGTGAAAGATTCACCATGGCCTTTGGGTGATAAGTCGAGGCGCTCTCAAAGGAACTATTCACGTTTGTTTTATTCTAGTTTAAATGGAATAGCCGCTGCGAAGAATAATGTGGTCATTAAAACACGCGTTGAGCTGATTCCTGTGAATGAAAAACTGTTTCGAAAATGGTATTTAGAAATCGAGCAAGTATTGGATGAAGGGAAAATTGCTTTTTTCACGGAAGCCTACTCTGGCGTACAGTTTGCAATAGATGGAGTTATACCCAAAATGCCAGATATCTTGCTTGTAAGTACAAAAAAGACAGCTGTATCGCTCTGGGGAAATTCTCATAAATTTTGGAATTCAAATAAAGAAATTTTGTCAAGAAAATGTATTATTCTACCACTAGGTAGTGAACAAATTCTCGGTTTAATTTATTTGAATAAGTATTACGGTCTTAATATTGATAAGTATCTTTATAAATTGCGTTTACATCACGTTTCTTTAGAATTAATGGCTAAACTTATACAAGCGGAAAATGAATCATTTATCTGGACGAGGTATAAGAATTCTGGTTTCTCACAAAATTATTTTAAGGGGCTGACCTTTATTAAAGTACCCAAGAATATAATTAGTAAGAGCCAAAAACTCCTTTACAAAAAAATTTTAATAATGTTCCTAAAAAAAATAAAACATTTTTTTCGACGATATCTTAGTGGGCTAAAAACCCAATCTTTTTCTTGGATTCAAAATTTAATTCATACGCGGTAAATTATATATTTACCCACTCTAAAGTAATCCTTAAGATTTCTTAAACCAATACGACTCTAAATGCTTCACAATACGCACTCTAGCCATAGATTTTTTGATATAATATGAAAAAAACTTTCAATTTTTTAAACTTACTTCGTTAAAGTATCATACAGTTAGTTATACTTGTATACTCAGATATTACATATAGGGAGGCACAAAGCCATTAAGAGATTTATTCATGATAAACAAAATCAGGATTTTTACAATAATTATAATGAATTTGTATTTTCAAACGATAGAAAAATCTTCAACAAATTAGTTTCAAAGACTTTTTTTATTGAACAAACAAAAGGGATACCGGGAGAAATTGTTGAATTAGGTGTATTCAAAGGGGCAGGAATGGCCGCTTGGCTAAAGACATTAAATTCATTTGGTATACAAAATAAGAATTGCATAGGTTTTGATATATTTGATGTACAACTTCTAAAAAGCAATATTAGTACAATTGATAATGAGTTAATGCAAAAACTTTTCAATCAAAGACAATTTGATCCAACAGGTTATGATCTTATTCTTCGGGAAAAGTTGGAGGAATGCGGGTTTGATAATTTTGACATTATATCTGGCGATGTCTTTGATACCATACCAAAATATCTGAGCGATAATCCTGGATTCCGCGCTTCATTAGTAAATTTTGATTTAGACACGGCAGAGCCCACATATTTTTGTTTGGATAGGTTATGGGAAAGAGTTGTTAAGGGCGGAATTCTCATTTTTGATGAATATGCTATAAATGAATGGACTGAAAGCGATGCAGTTGATAGATTTGTCAAGGAAAAAGATTTACAAATTCAACGATCAATGTATCAGTCTCCTTCTGCGTATATCGTAAAATAATGGAAAATATTTCTGTTAAAAGTAAACTAGATCCTGAAAATAACTGGGTATTTTGCCACAGAGGGCTATGGAAAAACCAATCAGAGCAGAATTCACCAACTGCTTTTCATCGAGCTCAAAGTTTGAGTTTTTCAGTGGAAATTGACTTAAGAATTTATTTGAATCAAGTATATGTTAGTCATGACTCAATCAATATGATCGAGAATCAAAAATTAAAGTATTTTACTTTTTCTACCACAAGACTTGCATTAAATATTAAATCAGACGGATTACATCCATATTTAGAGTATCTCAGAGAAAACTTGATAATGAGTAGTTCTTTCGTTTTTGACGGTTCTATCCCAGAGATGCTTAAATTCAAAAATCTAAATTTCCCACACGCTTTGAGGTTGAGTGAGTATGAACAATCTTTGGCTTGGCCGGTTAGGTATGTTTGGTTAGATGGATTCTACTCAGATTGGTGGATTAATAATAAAAAAATTAATAGAATTATGGAAAAAAAAGAAATAATAATTGTTTCTCCAGAAATTCATGGTAGAGAGCATAAAAAAGTTTGGGAGTGGTTGTTAATTAAGAGAAATGAAGGTCATTCAAATTTGTCTATATGCACCGATAAACCCGAAGAAATTATACGGTTTAGCTCAGGGTTAAAATGAACGAATTTCAAGCTGTATTATTCGATATGGATGGAGTTTTAGTTGATGCGCGCGATTGGCATTATGAGGCTTTGAATTATGCTTTGTCAATTTTTGGGTACGAGATTTCAAGAGATGATCATATTAATGAATTTAATGGACTTTCTACAAAAAAGAAATTAGAGCTACTTACTAGCTCCAAAAACCTTCCTATAGATTTATATGAAATTATATTCAACGTGAAACAAAATCAGACACTCAGAATCGCTTCAACTAAATGTTTTCCAATCGTTTCAATAAAGATTTTATTAAATAGACTTAAAATTATTGGCATCAAAACAGGGGTAGTCACAAATAGTATTAGAGAAACGACACGATACATGCTTTCATATAGTGGGATTTTGGAACTATTTGACGTAATAATCACAAATGAAGATGTCAATAAACCCAAGCCATCTCCCGATGGCTATATATTAGCGATGCAAAAACTAAAAGTTCGTCCTTGTGATACCTTGGTTATTGAAGATGGAGAATATGGTATTTTAGCGGCTAAAAATGCACAAGTGAGAAAAATTTTAAAAGTTACTGGGCCAGAAGAAGTAAGTATTGAATTACTGATGTCAGATATTGGGGGTCTTTCAATTGAAAATTAATTTTAATTCAGTCATTGTTGATGCATCCAAACCTAATAGCTGTCAAAGTAGTAATTTCATAAAAAATTTCTATAAAATATTTGGGCAAAATTTTATCGATCTAATAATAAATACTTATTGTGGGACAAAACTAACAATTTTAGTTTCAAATATCGATGACTGTAATACAATTGATTATGTAGAACTAAACTATAACATAAAGAATGTTAAATTACTGGGACAAACTAAAGGCGCATTAGCGTCTGCAGCGATGGGAGTTGCAAATATACCCTTAGAGGATGATGGCCCACTCTTAATTTGTCCAAGCGACTCTATTGTGCAAAAAGAGGAACTAGAAATTTTTGTCAATAAAATGCATAAAAATAGAGTAGCTGCTGGAGTATTAATTTTTAAGTCAATTGATTCTCGATATTCTTACGTCCGTATCGGACAATCTGGTGAAGTGTTAGAAATAGCTGAAAAGAAATTAATAAGTAATCTTGCGACAGCAGGAGTATTCTATTTTAGAGCAAAATCTGATTTTCTAACGGCCAGTAATTGGAGTTTTGTTAATAATATTAGCAGAAATGGAATTTTTTACATTGCACCTTGCCTAAACTATTTTATTACCATAAATGATAAAGTTGGTTATCATGAAATTAATCCTCTAAATTATTTTCGATTTACTACGCTAGATGAGGCAAATTCCAGTAGAAGTATTTTAGAGAATAATGTATAAATATCGTATTAATGAGTTTGTAAATGGTTGGTTTATAGGTAATTTTGAGCCATCAATTTTGAAAACTTCATCGTTTGAGATTGCATTTAAGGAATTCAAAAAGGGGTCAAATGAGCAAAATCATTTTCAATTGACTGCCGTGGAAATTACACTTGTAATTGAAGGTCAGATACTTTTAGGTGGTGAATTATTAGTTAAGGGTGAAATCGCAATTATTGAGCCATTAGAGCAGGCTGATTTTTTTGCGATTACAGATGCAGCGGTAGTGTGCATAAAATTTCCAAGTATTCCAAATGATAAATGTGCGGTACAAGGTGAATAGAATAAATTATATTTTCCCTGCAGCGGGTCTAGGGCAAAGGTTTAGAGAAGTTGGGGAATTAAGACCTAAACCATTGATTCCGGTCGAGGGTATCCCACTTCTAATTTGGTCAATCGTAAATTTTCCCATATTGCCTATAGATATAGTATGGATAATTACATTGAAAAAACATAATATTAAGAAATTTTTTCATGATAATTGTGAGGAATTTCCCTATTCAGTTCGCTTTATAGAATTAGATGCTCCAACTAACGGACCGGCAGAGACAATTAAGTTTGCTTTAGATGAAATATCTAAGGATGAAATAATATTAGTTGCAAATACAGATCAATTTGTTTTTGCAGATATAAATTCATTTATTGATAATACTCGTAACTGTATTTCGAGTGGCCGTATCTTGACAATGAGAGCAACAGGCCCACAGTGGTCTTATCTAACAAGAGACGAAGAGGGTTTTGTCAATAAAGTCGTTGAGAAAGTTGAAATTTCAACTGAAGCCACCGTAGGAATATATAGTTTTGCAAGCTCACATGATTTGACTTGGGCAATTAATAGAATGATAGATGCTGACGATCGAGTAAATCGTGAATTTTATGTCGCTCCGGTTTATAACTATCTTATTAATAAAAAATTACTAATAAGTGCTGATTTTATTGGTCAAATTAATCACGAGGTTAGAGGTATGGGAACCCCAACTGACTTAAAGAATTTCCAAGATGATCCCAGAATTCAAGGTATTAGAAGTCAAATTTTAATTATGTAACTTAGAGTTTTAGAAAAATCTAAAATTAAGTTTAAAGTTTATTTTCACAAAAGCATTTGAGCAAGAGAATAAAGTTTATGCGAGATAAAAAATCTAAATCATTCTATTAATGAAAATAATTTTGCTATTTCTATATATGTATGGCTATAATCTGGTATGGCAAAAGAATCAGTTTTTATAATAATTGATTTTGTAACGAAACATAAACATTTTCATAACCCAGCGATAATTGAGAAGTACTCTCAGATTATTCAAAACTCAGGGTTTAGACTCAATATTATCCTTCCGGCATACGCTGACAGATTAGCATTTAATGATACCGTTGGGGATAAATTATTTATGCTTTACTCGTTACAGAATGGCCCAGATTTTAAAGATAATCCATTGCTTCACGTCTTATTTAGAATTTCTGAATTTCTAATTGCAAAGTCGATAATGGGAAGTAGATTTAAACAATTACTTAGGACTTTACTTATCCAAAAAGTATTTAAATTTATTAAGAGGACATTTTTGCATGATTCAGGTGCAATAAATGTCCTTTTCCCTTCGCCAGACCCATTATCTGTAGAATTAGCAAAGAAGTTATCTGAAAATAAGACTGAAACTACTATTAATTTTTTGTTTAGAATCATAGGAGGAGAATCAAGGGGCGCCTTAGCATCTAATTTAGAATTGGAAACTATAAATAAAATTGCAAAAAAACATAACAATAGAGTGAAAATTGGGTACGAGACAGAGGGATATTTAAATTATCTCACGAAAAATCATTTTGATGCAAATATGATTTATTGGACTCCCTGGCCACAATTTACGGTCAAGAAAATCTCAAAAAATATAGGTCAGAAAATGAATATTGGCTTTATGGGTGCTGCGAAGACTAGAAAGGGATTTGATTTGATCCCCGATATCTTAAATGAGATACAAAAAAATAATATTGATTTTATGGCTTACATACAAGGTGCAGTAGCTCCTTGGGAGGGTTATGAATTTACTCTCAAAAAATTATATAGTTTTAGCTCTGAACATTATGTGCTATTATCAGGTAGCTTACAACTAAATGAATTTCAGGAAATTATAAGTAAATTAGATGCCATTATATTACCCTACAGTCCAAAATCTTATTCCATTAATGCATCTGGCATAGTTTATCATGCCTGCGATGCAAATGTACCTATATTAACTTTTCACGGTGTAGGTTTTGCACAAGAATTAAAAAATTATAATCTAGGATTTTTGTTTCAAGACATAAAAGAAATTCCAGGTTTACTTCATAAAGTTCAGAAAAAGAAGAATTATGATTTTAGTAGATATAATAGCGATAGAAATAGAGCTACTTTCAAATTCTTATTTGAATAGAAATTTCTAAAAAGCTAAGTTATATCAGATAAAATCCATAAAAACTATTTGTAATTCAAATTTACATTTAATTATTTGATGTGAAGAATAGATCTTAGGTCCTTATGCAAGTCAACTTTGATACCGTTTGGACCCAAATATATTTTTGGGTCTGGGTCTACATAAATAATTCTCTCGTTACTATTTTGAGCTTTAAAATCTATATTTTTTTTTGGAAAGTTAATTATGTCAGCCAAGAATAGCACAATATCTTTTATTCTAGTAGCTTTCCCGGTACCAATATTGATTGAATAATCAAGATCATTTGCTGCAATCAACTTTATAGCGTAAGCTATCCGATCAGTATGAGTGAAGTCTAGTTTATGGTTAGGAAACTTGATTTCAACTGGAAAACCATTAGACATATCGCGAATAAGGCTGGGAATCAATCTTTTAGTTTTTTCTCCTGGTCCGAAGGGCTGAAACAATCTCACCCAATGAGCTTTCCTACCAAAATTATTGGCAATTTCTTTTAACTTGATACTAGTTAAAACTTTACTTTCCGAATATAAGTCCTGCGGGTTTAAGGGGGTTTTTAAAGCATTACATTTGCCCGGAGAGTAGCCATACTCACTCCCACTACCAATTCCTAAAAAACTTTGAACTCCTGAAGTAAAACATGCTGTAGCAAAATTAATTGTTGACTTCATAAAATCTTTGTTTGTTTCTTTATCCCAGTATTTATTATGTTCTGTCTCCCAAGCAGTATTAATTACTATGTCAGGCTTAATAGTTTTTAAGAGTAAATCCCAAGTGTCGCTATTAAGTAAATCAAATTCGACAAAATTTCCATCAAATTTTCGTAAAGTTCGCGATGTTAAATAGACATTTAATTTAGATTTTGAAAGTTCGCAACATATTGAACTTCCTATAAAACCCCCACCTCCAATTATTGCAATTTTACTTTTAGATAAATCGGTAGTTATAAATTGACTTGCCAAAATTCGATCATTTCATCTAGTAGAGTTTCAAAAGTATAAGAGGGTTTCCATCCTAGATCTTTGCGAATTTTTTGAGAGTCTCCTCTTAATATGCGAAGTTCCTCTGGTCTAAAATATTTTTCTTTTTGTACTACGTGCATTGTGTAATCTAATCCAAGTTTGCTAAAAACATAGGAACATAAGTCCCTTACAGAGTATGTTTCACCAGTAGCAACCACGTAATCTGATGGGTCATTAGCGTTTATTATTAAATGCATAGCGCGTACATAATCATAAGAGTGCCCCCAATCTCTATATGAATCTAAATTTCCTAATTCCAAAACTGCTAATTTCCCCATTTTTATAGCTAAAGCTCCTTTTACGATTTTATTTGTTACAAAATTTGATCCACGACGTGGCGATTCATGATTAAATAAAATTCCGTTGGAAATATGGAGTTTATAAGCATTTCTATAATGTCTAGAAATATTATATGCAAATAATTTTGAACATCCATAGGGGCTTACAGGGTTCATTTTAGTAGATTCACGTTGGAAACCATCTTCATCAATATTTTGGCCAAACATTTCAGAGGAAGATGCTTGATAATAGCGAGCAAAGCTACAATTGTCTTTATAACTTTCTAAAAGATTTAATGCCCCAATTGCATTAACCTGAACAGTAAAATTTGGAATTTCCGAACTGATCCTGACATGGGACTGTGCGGCCAGATTATAGATCTCATCTGGTTTAAATTTTATAAGTGCTCGATTTAGTGATGACGAATCTAACAAATCTCCATATGTCACCTCGATATTTTTTAATTTAGACAACCTATAATCTTGATTTTCAGCAACCGAGTTTCGCCTAATAATTCCGGTTACTCTATATCCTAGTTCAAGCAAATATTCCGCTAGATAGCTACCGTCTTGACCTGAGATTCCGGTGATAAAAGCAGTTTTAGTCATTAGCACCAATTCTTTGTTCGAAATTAAATCTTATCAAAAGAATCCATAAACTCTAAATTTGTATTGACACTCAAAAGCCTATTTTTTAGATCTTTCTTTAAATTCCAAGCGAGCACGACTCCTAACCCATTTTTCAAATCTTTTATATTTGAGTCTGGTACAATTGGGATAAGGGTTACGGGGGTAATTTTACCGATCTTAAATGGAGAAGAATCTAGAATAAAATTCATTTTGGAATAATCAATCCCATAATATGTAAGAAAAGTATTTGCTTTTGCTGCTGCACCAATACCAAACACAACTTTATTTTCTTTTTCTGATAATTCATACAGAAACTTACTCCTTATTTTTTCAATTTCTTTCGAATAATTTATATAAGTGGATAAGTTCTTCAAATTTGCATCTTTTTCAGTTTGCAATAAGTTTTTTTTGTGATCAGAATCAAATTTCTTTTTACTAGCGAATATTCTTAAGGAGCTTCCATGATAACTCACTATCGAAACATCATGTATGCCTAACCCAGCTTGATTTAGTAGATATTCCGCCGATTCAATAGTAAAATAGGTGATATGTTCATGATAAATCTGGTCAAATCGATATGTCTTAATTGTATCTAGCCAGTAAGGAACTTCAAAAATAAAAAATCCCTTAGGTGATAATAAACTTGAAACATCTGAGATAAACTTGATGGGATTATTTGAATGGTTAACCACGTTATTTGCAAATATAAAATCAAATGATGTGTAGTTTTCTTTAATATTATCTATTAGTTTACTTGATTCTCCAAATACACCATTGATAGTTTTAATACCACTCTTATTGGCTCTCTCAGACATGTGGTAAGAAGCGTCAACTCCCAGAATTTTATTGGTGTAATTTAAGGTAGACGCAAGTAAATACCCATCATTGGAGCCAATCTCCAATATACGTGCGTTTTCTAAATTTTTTAGAGAATGTGCCGACTTTACAAAATCTAACCAATGATTTTTTGAAGTTGTTGAGTTAGATGAAGTATAAGAATAATCTACTAAATTGTACCTATCTTGTGCAAGTGTCAAATTTTCTAATTGGATTAAACCAGATTCTGAATCTAATCTGCACCTGAGCGGGATTTTTTCTGAAGCTTGCTGGCGCATATTTTTTGGAAAAAAAGAATCCGCAAAACCGTGGTGGCCTAAATCTATAATTGGAGTTGTTACAGCAGAAGAAATTAAGGATTTAGTTTGGAACTGATATTTTATCAAGTTCAACTCCCCAATAAGGGCCATTCTTAACTTCAACTAAAGTTAAATGTTTTGTTTTAGGTGCCAAAGAATGCCCCACGTGAAAATTGACTATTACATCTCCCATACTAACTCTGCACTCATGTACAATCGTATCATCAATATCGTAGAAACGAACAAAGCCTTTTCCATTCAAAATAACCCAAGTTTCAAAGGTTCCATAAGTTTCTCTTCTTAGCAAGCTATGCTTATGTGGTAAAACCGGTTCTAATTTATTGATTACCACAATAGAAGTTTGAAGTATATGATTTTCTGGCGATAAATTTACTCGCCTCTTTATCCTATGTTTTTTATATACAACTGCTAATATTACATCTGGATTCAATTTCGATTTTATTTCAATTAATGGTTTATTCTTAGTTCTAATTTTCATTAATTATTACACTGTTCTCTAGGAAATAAACTTAACATGATAAATGTATTATAGTACATTATCGTATGCACTACTAGTGGTCTGTATTTTCAATCCTTATATCACTCGAATCTACACATAAAAATTCCATGGTTAGTCCTTAAACTTAAAATCATGATGTCAACTTAAAAAGAGCAGATTTTAAAGATTTCCTAGGGTGAAATAAAGCACTTATTAATTTTTTCAAGATAGTTACCTTAATTTGCTTTTTATCAATTTCTAATTGGCGAGCACTACTTATCTCCCAAAATCTACCAAATGTTTTACTTTCGGATATTTTCAGTGAATCAATTATTGCCTTACCATTATTGAGATTTTTTGCCAAAATAAAATTAAATTCTGACAAGTCCCGATTTGGAATAATTTTTAATATTCGTAGTTTATATTGCAAAATAATTTTAATCAATGCTTCTACACTATTCTCACTAACGTAAATATTTTCATTTTCTAAAGAACTAGCGTTAACTTCAAGGATTATGCAATCAATTGTAACTTCCTTTAAAAATAATTCAAGTAATTTCACATCACTGCCTTGTGCATCTATTTTCAATAATTTTATATTAGAAATCATATTTTCTCTAATAAACTCTTTTACGGATTTTACCTCTACCAATATAAACTCATTAAAGTCTGTATGCTTGAATTTTTCATTCAGATATGTGCTCCATTTTTTTTCATTATTAAATTGATTTAGACTTCCAATTTGGCCATTGTAAATTCTGGATCCATATAATGGAGAGGTAGAATTTTTCTCCGACAATGCGTAAGGACAATAGATAAATCTATTTTGATAATTAGCCAAAATATGATTTAATTTAATTTTATTAAATTCGATATTGGGCTCAACTGCAAAAACAAGACTTTTTAAATCGTTAACTAATATATGTTCAGAAAATTCTCCATTACTAGCACCTACATCGACTATAATATCTAAATTATGATTTTCCATTGATATACCTTATCATTAAGCCGTATTTAATCTAGTTTAATCTAAAAGTTAAATAAGCAAGCTCAGTCAGAAGTTCGGCAAAAAGTTGAAGAATCTCATTAAAAATTTAATAATTTTCGATTGGAGATTAGCGTACCACAAGAAACTTTGTTCAATGTGTGAGATTGTTAGAGAGTTATTATAGCAAAGTATTATCAATTAGTTTTAACAATATCATCAAGTATTAATCAAAATTATATATTTTGAAGCTAATTTAATTTTTTGAAAATTGTGGAATTGAAAGTATTGGCGATTGGCTTTTGATAACAATACTTTGAGAGAATTTTTAGAATTCAGTTAAAAATTTAAATCATCTATGCGAGGCAAAAAAATAAGCTTAGAAAAATAATTTAATAGAATTTCATAAAGACTAGAATACAAGTTTAGAATGAACTTTTTTGAACTAGGTCTTTGTAGACCTTAAAGTAATTTTTAGCAACATCTTCCCATGTGGCTTCGATTGAACTCAAAAAATTTCTATTTTGCTGCAAATCAGCCTTTGGACTTTGTACCGCCTCGTCGATTAACTTTAGTAAATTGTTTGAATCGTTAAAATTGCAAGTAAAAACACCTTGCCTACCCTCTAGAATTTGAGCGGCAGGTGAGGGTGAATGAAAAATTACTCTTGTACCAAAGCTAAAAGCATCAAACACTGGGTGGGAAAAACCTTCGTTTACACTAGGTACAATAACAACGTCAGCCATTGCAACTATTGAGCAATAATCAACATCGTTTAGATACTCAATAGTGGTGTAGAACTTACTGTCCACGTTTTCAAGAATTTTTGTAATTAATTTTGAGTTTGATGTTATTTTTTTCCCAACAAATACAAAATAAAATTTTTTTAACTCCATTTCATTTGACTCTGAAATTACATTGGCCACGTATTGTACGTTTTTATATTTCTGCCAGCGCCCAATCACTACTACAAGTATTTTATTATTCGGTTTTATACTTTGAAGTTTTTTGGGAGTGATTCTCCAAATATCATTTGTCCCAACATGTATAACTTTAATTAAATTTAATGGTACACCGTATGAATCCGAGATTTCTTGTTTACCAATTTCCGAAACTGCAATTATAGAATTCAATTTTCGATAAAAAATTTTTGCAGTGTAATTGTAAATTGTGCGAGATAAAATGAAGTTATCCTTCTCCGCTGTAATATCTCCCCCAGCATGGAAAGTACAAACAAATTTTCTGGCAGGAAAGAGCCAGAAAAAAGGATAGAACCGAGGAGTCGAGAAATGAATTATATCTACTACATTTTTTTTGCTCTTTAATGCATACTTGAAATATTGCCTTGAAGATTTTAGCCAATTTCCTCGCACATTTGGTAATAAAATAATGTTAGCATTAAAAAATTCTGGATTTTTTTTTAAACTCAAATATTGCTCATTATTGTTACAAAAAAGCGTGATCTCTATTTTTGACTTAAAGTCATTAGCAAAAAGTTTACAGACTAAATAAAAGTGCTTTCCAGTTCCGGACCCAAATCTCTCAAAGAAACTAGAAGCAAAGAAACCAACTCTTACTTTTCTAGGAGTAGCCAACTCTCGTTTATTAGCAAAAATTCTTTTATCAATCATTAATTCTTAAAAATTCTTTATATTGTTTATTCAATTGAGGTATTATCTTAATGGGTTCTAAAGGATTTTTAGAAATATTATAAGACTTAAGCCAAGTCATGTCTGCACAAGTGTATCTTTGGTAGTAATTTTTCATATAATCTTCCGGAGGCTTTATACCCTTTATCAAAACATTATCTCCAAGTGATCCTATAATAGTAGCCAAATCAATAAATTTGTGAGGGTAACCCGTGCCTAGATCATAAGTTTGATTTGGATAAATTGAGCGCAGTATCAATTCAAAAATAATTCTGTTTACATCAAACACATGAATGAAATCACGTGCTTGAAAACCCAGTGCTAAGTCAGTAAACTTCCATATATTTATTTTTTTAGTTTGTAGTCCTGAAATAATCATGTCGCTGATAACTGATTTCATTTCACCTTTCTTAATTTCGTTGAACCCATAGGTGTTAAAAAGTCTAAGTATTACAAACCTTAGTGCCGGAGTATCATTAATAATTGACTCACCTTTAATTTTAGTTTCAGCATAAAGAGATTTATAGCCTTGTTGGTTTCCATAAACAGCAGAAGATGAAGTAAAAATCAGTGGGATATTTCTTGAAACGCAAAAATCAACTATTATTTGAACTGATTGAACATTACACCCAATTAAATTTTCTGTATCTAAAAATTTCGTAGAAGCTATTGCACCAAAATGCACCACTAGTTCAATATCTTTTTGGCTAATTTTTTCGTATAATTTTTTTTTATACTCTATTGGATTCCAGACTATTTTATTCCAATTTAATTCTATTACATTAAAATTTTTTTCTTCAGCTTGGACGGTAAAATTAGAACCAATAAATCCCTCTGCTCCTGTAACTAAGATTGTTCTACTCATAAATGATTGAACTAGTTCCTCTTGGATATAAACTAAATTCAACGTAATCTTGTTGTGATAAACCACTTTTAATTTTTGAAATTATAGACGGGGTATCTGCTACTAACATAAATCCGCCGCCACCTGCACCAACCAGCTTATAGTACCTAGCTCCAAGTTTTGTAATTTTCGAGATAACTATATCAACTTCTGTTGAAACGATTTGATTACTCCATTTTGACTTGTAATCCCATGAATGTTTTATTGCTTCTTGCAAGATTTTAAAAATTGATTCAATTGAGCTAGTTTGAGTTATGTTTCTCCAGACTTCACGAGAGTAGTCCGCCATATTTAAAAGATCTGAAGTGTTTTTTTTATTTTTGACAAAAATTTCTGTTTTGCTGGCTGATCTCATATTTTTTCTAATCAAATTTGTACGAATTAAAATTAAACGAGGTTTTAGATAGTCAATTAATTTCTGAGTAAGTAAATTTTCTGATACCGTAAAGTTCTTTTTTGAGTAAGTGACTGATCTCAATCCACCAAATGAGGTAGAAATCTGATCTTGCCATCCTCCGGGTTCATTAAGCTTGTATCTTTCCATCATTATAGATTTTTGTGCCAGATTTGTGGGGTCCAAGTCAATACCTCTTCTTGCAGCAAGGTTTTTGTACAAGGCTGCCGCAAAGGCCGATGACGATCCTAGACCTGAACTTTCTGGTAAATCTGCCATTGTTGCAATATTTATTGGGGTCTTCCATTTAAATTCTCGAAGCGTTTCTCGTACCACAGGATGCTCAATCTGAAGTATTTTTTCAACAGCCTCCGTTTTCCGATAAGTAAATTTATATAAATCTTTAACAAAAGAAGGTTGGTTAATTGTTGAGACATAGACAAATTTATCTATAGTAGCAAAAATTGAACATCCTATATTACTTTTAAAAAAAGATTCATAGTCGGTGCCACCACCCACGAAGGTGATCCGCATTGGACTTTTAGAGATAAGCATGCAATAGAATTATATCGCAATAAATTTCAAATTTAAACGTTATTTTTAGGTATTTTAATAAATTTAATACCCATTTTTTCACTCGCAATCCTATCTACCTCAGAATCACCAAAAAAAATTGATTGTTCAATCGATACTCGACTTAAATCTAAAGCCATTTCAATCATCAGGGTTCCAGGTTTTCTACATAGACAAAACGAGTTTGGGGTATGAGGGCACATATAGAAAATATCAATTGGTAAACCATAATTACTTAAATTACTAGCAAGCTCCAGATTGAAAGTCGTAGCATCTAAAGCAGAAAAATAACCTCTACCAATTCCTGACTGATTTGAGATGCATACAATCAATGATTTATCGGAAATAAATTCTTTAATTATATCCAAATTTTTGTATAAAACTTGAAGATCAATTAACTTAAATGTATAGCCATAGTCTCTATTAAGAGTTCCATCGCGGTCGAGAAGAATCAAATGTTTGACGTCTCTTGATTTAGAAATTAAAGTTTGAACGATGGGCTTGAGGTAAAGGTTGACCATAGTGAAAGCATGCCCTACTCTTTAACTATGAGCAAAGAAGTAATTTGGAGACAAAAAAAAATTAATGAATTGTTAATGCTATCAGAATCTATTGTAAATGCGGACTTCGATAAGCTTATTGCATTAGGGAAATCTGTGGTTGAGGCATTAAACAAGGGCAACAAAATAGCTTTTTTTGGTAATGGTGGATCCGCTGCAGAATCAATGCACCTGGCTGCAGAGTTTGTATCTAAATGTAGTGTAGACCATCGCCCTCTAAACGCGATTTCTTTAAATGAGTCACAAAGTGCTGTGACAGCAATTGCAAACGATTATGGATTTGAATTTGTATTCGAAAGAATTGTGGAAGCAGAGTTAAAAAGTGGAGATATTCTTATAGCGCTAAGTACGTCAGGAAAATCTAAAAACGTGATTAAGGCAATTTGCAAAGCTTTAGAAATTGGCGTAACAGTACACCTTTGGACTGGTTCGAATCAGTTAGAAATAGAGGGGGTAAATATCTGGTATTGTGCATTAAGTAGTACCCCAAGGATTCAGGAAATTCATTTAGTTTGGGGACATCTCTTAGCTGAGTATGTTGAGAGACATTTTATATAATTTTCTATTGTCGTAAATAATTCAAAACAAAAATGTTTGCGCGTTTTTTTATATTTAAAATTTGATTCTTTATAAGTAGGAAATTTAGCTTTAATAGATAATTAAATATTTAATTAGTGGTGCCATATAAGCGATCACCAGCATCTCCTAGTCCAGGAACTATGTAACCCTTTCCATTTAATTTCTTATCTAGAGCACCGATAATTAACTTTAAAATTAAATTACTTTGTGCAAATTCTCTTTCTAAGGTAGTTATCCCCTCCGGAGCTGCCAAAATACAGATTGCTGTAATATCAACTGCACCCTTGGCTGCTAAAAACTCAATAGCTGATACCAAAGTGCCACCGGTGGCAAGCATTGGATCTAAGATGTAACACTGACGGTTGGTTAAGTCCTCTGGCAATCTATTGGCATATGTGGATGCCTTTAAAGTTTTTTCATCCCGAACCATTCCCAAAAAGCCAATCTCAGCAGTAGGAACTAGCCTGCTCATTCCTTCAAGCATGCCAAGGCCTGCCCGCAGAATAGGAACTACAACCGGAAGTGGTTTGGTAATCGCAGCACCATTTGCATTAGCTACCGGAGTCTTAACCGTTACTGGGTGAGTTTTAATCTCACGCATTGCTTCATAGGCAAGTAGGGTGACAATCTCCTCAGTAAGACGCCTAAAAGTTGGTTAATCTGTTTTTTCATCCCGCAGCACCGTTAATTTATGTGTGATCAGCGGGTGGTCTGCAATATTAATTTTCATACCTTTAATTCTACAATCCCTAAGCCCTACTACCAATTACTGCAGATTAAAGGGAGAATAAGGGGTGAAAAGCCACTTGGGCACAAGGAAAAAGCGCGAGGAGGTGTTATCTAAAGTGTCAGTTGATTTTGGATGTATTGCCTGGCATGAGGATGGCAGATGGGATGCCTCGTTACTTAACTCAACTAGAGATATTGGCTTAATTATTGATGCGCTAAAAAGTCAACAGACAAATGGTGGTGCTATTGCATTAATTGCAATTGAAGATGAATTTGTAATTATTGCCAGAGTCTTAGGAGATCAAATGCGAATGATGATCTCAGATATCACCTACGCCTTAGATTATGAGGTAGCAGCAGAGTTAGTAGAGGTTTTAGATTTAGAGTTTCCGCAGGAAGAAGATGAATCCCAACCAGGTGGTGATATCGATCTCCTCTCAGATCTAGGAGTAGGTGAGATGGAGTTACTAGCCATATTAGATGACACAGAGTTATTTCCAGATGAACAGTTAGAGGCGATTGCAAATAGATTAGGATTTGGTGAGCAATTTAATCAGGTGATTGAAAGTAATTAGTGGATTACAAATTACTAATGAGTAATGCTCTGCAATTAGCACTGCAGGCTCAAGAGCATAATGATGTGCCAGTTGGGGCACTAGTTGTAAATCAAAATGGTGAGATTATTGGCAGTGGCAAAAATGAGCGGGAAAAAAGTAATGATCCACTAGCGCATGCAGAGCTTATGGCGATCAAAGATGCAGCAAAAAATCTAAACTCCTATCGATTTGATGATCTAACCTTGGTAGTAACACTTGAGCCATGTGCAATGTGTGCTGGTGCGATTGCGCAGAGTAGATTTTCACGTTTGGTGTATGGCGCCTTTGATGAAAAGGCTGGAGCTGTTGGATCAGTATGGGATTTAATAAGGGATCAAAGAGCTTTAACAAAAATTGAGGTAGTAAGTGGAGTATTACTGGATGAGTGTGCTGGGATACTAAAAGATTTTTTTACCAATAAAAGGTGATTTGATTTAAAGAATAATTTCATATGATGGATTTAAAATAATTAATTGACCATTATTTTCACCCACCATACCCTCAGCCTTTAATTGGGCGCCTACCTCAAGACCTGAGATCTCACGCCTGCCTAAAAATTGCAGAGTTACTCCACCTGTTTTATCCCAGACCTCAACCTCAACTAATGGTGAGCCTCCAGCTGGTGCTGATTTAATTGAATTAACCACTCCTTGGATATGTGCTCTTTTGCGCCAGGTAATACTGCCAATTGGCATTAGATCCTTTGCGTAATGGCTAATTGGTTCATTATTTTTTTGAGCATTAACTGTTGGATTAAAAGAACTCTGCGCCCTTACTGGCTCCTTAACCTTGACATCCTTTTCAAGCTTTTTGCTTTGATCTGGATGAATAAGGCTGGCATGGCCTGAGATAATTTTTTCAACATCAAATGGCACAATTGTTGCGACCACTCGCTCTAGTTGTGAGATAGGACGTGCAATATCTTCAGCGGTTTGATCATGTAGTAGCCAACCTAAAACGTTTGAATAAGATCTTCTAGGAAGTAGCAGGGTAAGTTCAACAGAGCTATCGGTAGTTGTTCTAATGGCGTAATCAACAGCTGCATTAGGTAATCTGCGATCTGGACAATCAATTAACTCAAGTGGCACATCACTACAGGCCTCATTTTTTGCCCACTGCTTACTTAAGCTCTCAGCCTTTCGATCATCAATTACAAAATGTACTGCAACTAAATTTCTAGGATTTAAGCTTCTGGCATATCTAATTGCACCAATTGTGGCAAGATCAAAGTTATCCACCAAAACTGTTACATCATGTCTGGTAATTGAGGTAGCTCTAGAGCTTTGAATAGTGATATCTAAGGCTTGTTTTTCTTTCACATACTGCTTTCTTAATCTTAAGAAGGCAGAGACTAGAAATGGTGTTAAAACCACTACTACCCAAGCTCCTTGATTAAATTTAACAACTGCAAATATCAAAACCACTAATAGTGATAAACCACCTGATAAACCATTTATTACAAACTTTGTTTTCCAAGATCCTTGCTTGTGAGTTTTAGCATGCTTTGCCATACCAAGACCAGAGAGGGTAAAGGCGGTAAATACTCCCAGTGCGTAGTAGGCAACTAAATGCTCTACCGATGCCCCAGTAACTAAAACTAGAATCATTGCTGCGCCAGTTAAAACTAAAATACCATTTGAAAAATTTAGCTTATGTCCACGTTTAGTAAGCCAATTAGGTAGATACCCATCCTGGGCAACAAAATTAACCACCATTGGAAATGCGCTATATGTGGTGTTGGCGCCAGCAAATAAGATCAACATCGTGGCAGCTTGAACAACAATAAAGAAGGCACTACCGAGTGCGCCATCGCCAAGTATGGTTTTTGCAATTTGAGAAATAACAGTAGGTGTGCCAGATTCATATGGCATCGCATATATCTTGTGCGCAAAGTATGAGACTCCTAAAACTAAGCTGCCCAGGATTGTGCTCATAATTACCAAGGTTCTTCTAGCATTTACC
>Ga0214923_10001841_pt1 | contig 29403 bp, 27 predicted proteins | sample LL1510_MetaG_FD_177993 | JGI IMG/M metagenome (GOLD analysis project Ga0214923, IMG submission 177993) | Freshwater microbial communities from Lake Lanier, Atlanta, Georgia, United States - LL-1510 | ecosystem: Environmental > Aquatic > Freshwater > Lake | place: USA: Georgia | collected...
ACCCATGCAGCAGCCTCAGAGATCAACTAAATCAGCCGCCGCCAAGCTGGGTCTGGGGAAAGGGGCATCTACCGGTAGTCCGGCGGCATCAACTCGATCATCACAACAAAGGCATAAGAGTGCATCATCGCCCAGATCTCCGGTGGGAGGACAAGAGCCAGACAAGCTGGTCACGACATATTTTACAAACGCAAACAGGATAATGGATTGTATTGAGAATAATTTGGAAAAGATGATTCAGGATGGCAAGGAGGATGGAATTACAGCATTAGTATATGCCTTCAAGGAAGGTTTTTCCGAGGCACAAGAAGATCTCTCTGATTATGATAACCTCATTCAGCTGATGGAGGATTATAAGTTAGAGGGATCATTCGATCAATGTGTCCGTGCCGAATCAGATCTTGAATCAAGGAAGAAGCCTGAAGACATTCAGAAAATGTATTTAGTGCACCATAAGAAACTATTGGAGCGAGTCGATAAGGTCATCTTAGATTACGCCAAGGTATTAGCGCAGAAACAAAAACCACCGTCCCCGGCACGGTCATCCACCGCCGGACAGCAGCAGGGTGCTGCAAAGGCACCCGAAGGAGCATCATCCCCCGGAAGCAGGGACCAACAACAACGATCCCGTGCGTCCAAAAGACAGGGAGGGGGTGGTCCGGCAATCCAGAAGGCCCAACAGGATCAGATCGAAGGCAGCATTCGTGAATTTTTGAAAAAGGCAAATACGATTCTGGATTCTGTTAAAACAAACCTGGGTGAAATGAAGCGGAGTTATAACAAAGAAGTTGACCTATTAATGCATTGGTTGAGGTATGTGCCGGATGGGTTGCACGATGTTAAGACAGACGAGGATCATGATTATGATAAGATCCAAGACTTTCTCAAAACATATGAACTCAAGGATTTATTCGATGAGTGCATCGAGTTGGACAAAAAAATAAGCGATGCACTGCGACTATCGGATAATCAAGTTACAAAATATAAGCAAAAATATATGCCATACATGGACAAAATGGGAAAAATTTACGAGGATATGGAGCCTATTCAACAACAGATCAAGAAGGAGCAAGAGGATCAGTTGTTAAGATATAATGCTGGCAAAAAAAAATGGTCATTCCCAAACTTTCAACAACGAGGAGAGGATGACTCTCAAATTGTCAACGTCCCTGAGGATCTCAAGGAGTTCTTCACAAGAGACCCGTCGAGGAAGCATGGGCATCTGAATGAACGATATATTGTGAATAGGGAAAAGCTAAAAGATCGTGGTCAGATTACCATTGCAGGTTATCCGTATAATATACAGTCCACTAAGGATAAGATAACATTTATTTCCGAGGATCAGACAATATCAACGACAAAAAAATGCTTCCGAGATCCCAATGATTATCTGAGTCTGACTGATTTCTGCAGGTTATTGCGGATTCAGATGCACTTCCCAAGATCGGAAGAACCCTTTGTTTGGACCAGATTCAATAATTGCGTTGAAAACAGAAGCAATAATGCACGCTTCATGGTCAATCTATCCAGCACATCGTTATATAACCTTCCTTCTTGTTATAAGCTCCGTGCGACGGACATTTCAAAGCGGGATAAGGAGGGGACCATAATCAACAGTTTTAAAGAACTGGTGGACTGGTTTGGAAGGACAGGCAGAATCAAATATAAGCTTGCCTTTGTTTGTCCGACGATAAGGAAGAGTCGGACTATCCAACCGTCAGAGAATGATGACAAAGCTGTCTACACGGATCAAGACGGTCTCAACATCTCTCTCCCAATATTTATTATTGAAGTAAAAGATTATCAAGAGCTCATGTATAACCAGGGTTGAAACCAACCTCCATCAAACCTTTATCCGGCTTAAGAACGACATGGGCTCCATAAGCTGGGCGAAAGTTGGCCTGTGCGGGTCAAATTCTGGACAGGGTTGAAACCGCTTTAAAACAATAACCAAAATGATTCAAGACATCTTTAAGCCGTCTTATCAATAAGCTGTTGATGGTTTCAACCCTGACTCTCCTCTATGACTCCTTCAACCTGTCTCCAAACCCCCTTAAGGATGAAATGAATCCTTAAGTGTATTGAGAATTGAGTTGGGTTTAACCCGCACAATCCGACAAACCCTGCACGGGTCTGCTTTGAATTTCCATAATATCTCTGTCCTTCAAACCCACCTTAAGGATACCGAGATGTTTTGGATTTTTTGGTGTGCTTGCTATCATGACCCTGTGGAGGACGTGGCTGCTGCCGCTTGATCAGTGGTCTGGCATCGCCCCCTCCATGCTGTTGAGGGTTCATGATGGGCGGCGGCCTGGCATGCTGTTGGCGCTTCATCGGTGGTCTTGCACCGCCTCCCGCTTGATGATCGCCCCCTCCATGCTGTTGAGGGTTCATGATGGGCGGCGGCCTGGCAACATCCCCTGCATGTGGTCTTGCACCGCCTCCCGCTTGATGCTCGACGCCCTGCTGGATTTTGATGTGGGGCCTGGCACCGCCTCCTCCATGCTGTTGAGGGTTCATGATGGGCGGCGGCCTGGCATGCTGCTGAGGCTTTATCGGTGGTCTTGCACCGCCCTGCTGGATTTTAATGTGGGGCCTGGCACCACCGCCACCAGTAGCAGCATGGGGTGGAACAGTGAATCTATCTTGATGAGTAAAATCTTGAAAAAATCGGGATGCAAACGTTGTAATCGGTATGCTTCTGTTCGGAAGCGGCTTCTTCACCTGCTGCGGATTTTGCTTCACCGGGTTCGGTGGCGGCCTGGGCGGATCCGACATTTCTTTTTTACGATGAATGAAAAAAAATTTGCTCAACCAGTGCATGCATAATCAGCTTAAGACGTTTCGATGGATGAAGATCAAGTTCGGTGGTCATGTGGGGAATGATGATACCACAGCAGAAGAGGATGGATGATGACGAGCTGGTGGCGTTTTTGGAGAAGAAGATGACGAGACTGTCCAAGGGCATCATCATTGGGTTCCCCTTTATCTTTGAGGATGCGGCGAGGACGTTCCGCATCGAATTCATCAACCTGGTCGGGGAGGAGGACGGCCGAGTCTCCCTGCGCATCTATCACACGGTCATAAGGCACGGCAACGATGATTTTATCGTCATTAGGGAGTCGTGCGATGGGGTTTCGGGCGTCGCGGCGGCCATACGGAGAACAATCAATGAATGCGTTCTGTGCCGCAACTGCCTGTGCCTCAAGGATCCATCATTATCGTGCGAGAGGTGCATGCCCTACCGCATCCACACACCCCCGAATCCGGGGGATGCTTGCGCGATATGCCTGGAGGAGGCCTGCTACTTCAGGCTCTCGTGCAACCACGCCTTCCACAGACTATGCCTCATCCGCATGAACCCCTTTGACACATTCACCAAGTTCGTCCACAACATTATCAAGGAAAAACTAAGATGCCCAGTATGCAGAACACCCATCGACACCCCCGACCTCTGCCGCATCTACGATATACAACCCGACATCTTGTTAAATTAATTTGATCTAAAAAAAAAAAATATTGTGGTAGGTAATAAAGAAGGAACTCATGACAACCAGGATAACGCCAACGGATTTTCTGGTTTCAAACAGGATTGCAAACACGGCACCTACCCCCAACGCCATTTATGATGCGGGCGCATGGGTGTCGGTGATCTACTGGGCGATCTACAACGGAGCCACCAAGGTGACGGACTCGACCGAGTCATCGGCCACGCGCCCCTATGATGTAACGATCAATCCCAATTCCAACGTCGTCAATCAGGATCTTCCCACGGGGACCGGTGTGCCCTACCCGGTCGCCTCCAGCACAACCATCTTGACCGGCACGAACGGCCTCCTGATATTGCCGCTCGAGGTCGATGTCGATTACAGGAGCGCCGGCACGAGCCCCGCGTTCAACTCCGTCTATGTCTATGTGGTTCTGCTGAACCCCGCCGCCAAGGTGTGGTCCCCCGTCGCCGACGTCAAGCAGCTGAACAACATCAACGTCGGCTGGGCCTTCAATGTGGACACTACCGGCACGAGCCCCCTGACTCCCACAGCGACCAGCCTGTATGCCGTAACCACCGGGATAACCAGCCCGATCAATGCGACCGTCGGGACGACCCTGCCATCGAGCACCAGCCCCGATCCCGCCTACCAGATTCAGGTATGGAGGAGCCCGACCGATTACAACAGCATCAGCTACCAGAGCGCCGTCCTCCAACAGGGAACCGTGTGGGGCCTGACCGCCCTCAGCTCCACGTCGCTGGGCACCAAGACGGTCTCTGTCGCGTCCGGCACCCGTCTCCAGCTGTTCCTGAACATGAGGGGCTTCTACACACCCCTCGAATAAAAAAGAAACAAAATTGAACAGTTTTGAGGGTTCTCATTCTACTTATTGATGAACATTATACCGAGATTGCCCGATGAGCTCAGGGAGGAGATCCTGGGCTTCATCCCAAACCGGATGGTCTTGTGCAGCGCATTTTATCGAGAAGAGGCCGAGGGGTTCACCAGGCAGGCCCATGATACCGGGGTCCGCATGCGCCGCCTCTGCCTGCGTCTGCAGGATGCAAAACACCAGCACAAAGCACTCCTCGATCAGTACAGGGAGGCCCTCCGGATCGGGCGCATGCCGGATTTTGGTGCACTGATGGAATCGAACTGTCTTCTCGATGATCTGAGGATGGAGGTCGGTGCGCTCAACAAGGTGTACACCCGGCAGCGCGCCATGGTGTTCAGGATGATGCGCAGGCGTAAGTGAAAGAGCATAAAATAAATCTGTCTGTGATTTATTTATTTATTTGTGTGCATCAGATGAATAACATGATGATGAATGCCAATGAATCATCATGTGGTGGTGGCGTCAACTCATTTACCGGATCCTTTTGCATCAATTCATTCAGCTTCTCCGTTAATTTACCGATGGTGTCTCTTACGTTGTTCACAACGATCGCAGTCAGTATGTCATTGGATTCTGTAATATTTATTTTTGTATCATCATAGAAGTATGCGTGGTCGCGACAACTGCCCATTCTGTCCGTATCCCATCCACATCGCTTGAGTATCATCTTATTAATGGTCTTTTTTCTATAAGACCACTCTCTTTCACCAGCTCCTACATCATTGTCATTCCTTGCCCCATATATGGCGCATATATTCGTCCACATGCCGATCGTCATCATATAATCCTTGACCATACTCGCCACGCCCCTGGTATTTATAAAGACGGGGATCCTGTTGTTCTTCATTTGCACAAAAAGGTCATTGAGCACCTGGATGTTATCCTTATTTATGTATTTCCCATCCGGCTTGGCAGTTCCACCGGAGTGTAGGTTTGTAATCGTCAAGTCGAAATCAAGGATGATAATACCTCTGAATGGGGCCTCGATATCATAATCAGAATTATCGCAGATCCCAAGCCATGATGGGATCCTCCACCACCACATTTATTTGTGAATGCAAGGATTTTTTCAATTTACATGGATTAATCTGATCAGATACTTTGAGAATTGGGTTTAATGATAAGGAAATCAGATCATGGTTAACAATATGTCATATTGTTAAGGGCTATCTTGAAAAGTGTAGAAGTATGATCAGGATGCGGGTCTGAGCTTATCGGGTGCGTAGTCGTCGCCCAACAGGTCGATGATGCGCCTGATGGTGAGAGGGTCTTCGTCGGAGCGGATGAAGGGGTCGAGGATCCAGAACCTGGTCCCATAAGGGGGGTCGCGGTAAAAGAAGCGCATGCGCTTCTGTATAAACCCCTCCACCCGCTTCTTCTTTTGTCTGGTCTCTGTCATTTATCTGTATAATATGTGTCCTCCTTAACTCAACGGGCACAGCCGGCTTGGCGGGCGCGCTGGTAGTTTTCAAAGGTAATGTTGCTGGCCTGGGACTGGCGTTCGATCTGGGCGAGCTGGGCCTGGAACTGGTTGTTGTACTGGTCCTGGGCGATGTTGTAGGTGTTGCTGGGGCACCGGATGGTCAGGTTGGACGCGGAGGGGTTGAGGCCGAAGTTGCCACCGATCTTGTGGTACTGGCTCAGCTGGTTAGTGCGCAGGTCGGCCTCATAGCAATCAATGTTGTTGGCCGTCTGCTCGGTCGTGCAGGCCTCACCGTAGAGATCGGCCTTGTAGCCGGAGGCGTCGAGGTTGATGTACGTCATGTACATGGGCCTGAGGTAGTTCTCCACCAGGACACGATCCATGGGGAGGGAGCACCCCTCGACCTTGGTGTAGAAGGAGTCGGGGTGGACAAAGCGGCCCAGATTGTCCTGGCCCTGCCAGTTGGGGCACATCATCTGATCGGCATCCTGGAATCGCGCGGACTGGATCCTGTTGGCCCATCCCTGTTCTACCTTACAAGTCCTGAGAGATCCGTTGAGACTGATCATTCTTTTCCATTCATGCAGAATTTTTTTTTTTCGCATTTTTTTTCAGCAATCCAAAACTGATGTTTGCCATGAAAGCACCACACAATCAAGAATGCCAGACGATGATGTCTGTCCGATATGCATCGATCCCCTCGCAGCCCGCTTCCGCAAGCTCCCCTGCAACCACGTCTACCACATCGACTGCCTCGACAGGCTGATCCATGAAGGCTTCACCATCTGCTCCCTATGCGCAGCACCCATCCCCGACACACACCCCCCATTACTACCCACCGTATGCTCCATAATCCTCCAGACCGTCATGTGCTTCCATATCATCGCCACCACCCTGTTCCTCATCAGCGGCACACTCCACATCATCGCTAACCATAAACCCCTCGAATTACTGGTATCCCTCCTCCTCGTCATCCTCCTCAGCTCCATCATGATCTCCCTCATCCTCCACAACTTTATCCGATTCGGCTGACCTAAGGGCATAATCATCATAAATCATATAATGATACCGCCACTGTTAAGATATGCGTGCGAGGTGCAGGAGAGGGAGGAGGGGGAGTGGGGGGAAAAGACGGTTGTGTTTATGATGGTGGGGTCGTTCTACGAGGTGTACGGGCGTCGGGCGGAGGAGGTGTGCGGGATATGCAATATCGTGCTGACCAGGAAGAACAAGAACCTGGAGGAGTCGCCGACGAACCCAAAGATGTGCGGCTTCCCGTGTTATAACCGGGCGCGCTTTGTGCAGAAGATGGTGGACGAGGGTTATTCGGTCGTCATTTACGATCAAAAGACGGGGGACGAGAACAGTATATCGCGAGAAAAGACCATGGTCTTCAGCCCCATGCTGTCGGCGACGGTTGCACAGACGCCGGAGGAGGAGGACGATGAGTTCTTCAGGGGAAGCACATCCCGCCACGAAAGGGACAGGGTCGGCATGTCGGTCATGATGGGTATGGGCGCCTGCAGCGTGGTCGTTGTCAACCTCACGAGCGGGTCGGTGCTGTTGAACGAGGTCATTGGGTGCGGCGACCCGTCTCGTCGCTTCATCGAGGTGGTCATGGCGAAGCACGAACCGGTAGAGGTCTTTTGGTCGGGCGAGCCGGCATCGCTCGAATGGATCCGAGCGACGAACCCGCGATACGTAAAGAAGTGGACGACGAGCGAACGCCTGCCCAGGATGGACGTCCCCATGCAGGAGACGGTCCTGGGTGGGGCGTTCCCTCCCCGTGGGGGGATGGGACCGCACGAGAGCATTGGTGTGGAGAGATGGCCGCTGACGTCCCTGAACCTGGCATGGATGGTCGACACGCTCCACAGGCAGTGGCCGCTGGTAGTGGGCAGGCTGTGTGAGCCCGTGTGGGGAGGAGACGAGTGTGTTGTCGAGTTCCTCCCTCATACGATGAGGGAGCTGCATCTTTCGCACGGCGAACCGTCGCTCATGCAGATCATGGACAAGACGTGCACCGTCATGGGCCGCAGGCGGTTCAGGACGGAGTGGTTCCACCCCCGTGGATCGGCGGACGAGCTCAATGGCATATACGACGCTGTCGAGGAGGGCCTCGGGGATTATGAGCGGGTCAAAACGACGAGGCGCATGCTCTCGTCGTTCCACGACTGGGAGTGCACGATGCGTAGGTTCCACGTCGGCATGTTCTCGGTGAGGCGTGTCCTGTGTCTGATGCGTGATCTGGCATCGTCGGATGGTGTCCTCGATACGGGGGATCTGAGCGAATCGCTGCGATCCGAGTTCATCGTCGAGAACCTGGAGGCGGGCGACTGGTCGATGCCCATGACGAGATCGGTCCATGCGGATCCCGCCGAGGTCGAGTTCACGGGGCCGGATCCGATGTGGGTGCTGAGGACGAGGCTTGGGCTCAAGACGACGCCGGATAAGAACCCCGTGTTGGGGATAAGGGCGCTCGGACTGCAGGAGGCCGGGGACGAGGTGTTTTTGGCGGTCAGGCGGACGAGGCTCGCGAACCCGCCGGACCTCGGTGAGCCCTTTTCGGTGAAGCAGATGGCGCAGGTGTACAGGATCTACCACCCGGAATGGACGGCCTGGTATCTGCGTAGGAGGAACGAGCACCTCGAGGTCCAGAGGGTCCACAGGGAGGCGTTTCACGAGACGGTCGATCGGTGGTTCAGGAGGAACGAGCACCGCCTGACCGTGGTCCTCTCCGAGATTATCGCATCGGATCTGTGCTGCAGCAGGGTGGAGGTCGCGAGACAGCACGGTCTGGTCCGGCCGATACTGGACGGTCCGGTCGAGTTCAGGAACATGAGGAATCCGGTCGTGGAGGCGCTGGACTCGTCGCGTGAAAAGTTTGTGTGCAACGACTTTGTCCTGGACATGGACGAACGGGGCATCCTCCTGTTTGGCCAGAACAGCTCCGGCAAGTGCTTCGCTCCCGACACCACGGTCATGACCGCCGATGGATCCCATGTGCGGATATCAGACATTCGCACCGGGGACGCCCTGATGGGCCCGGACGGGTCGCCCAGGATCGTGCTCGGAACGGTCGGAGGAGTCGATATGCTGATGAGGATCGTCGGATCGGACGGTGGGATCATCATGAGGACGACCCGGGATCACATCATGCTGATCCACGGCAGGGGACTGGTCCGGCTGGATCAGTGCGGACCGACCGTCGAGCTCATCCACAGGGACGGCAACGTCATCCACGGGAGGGTCGAGGAGGACGGCATCGGTGAGTTTGTGGGTTTGGTCATTAGCGGCGACCAGCTCTTCTGTCTTTCCAATGCCATTGTTGTGCACAACAGCACCTACGTCAAGAGCATCGGGATGAATGTGTGGCTCGCCCAGACCGGCCACTACGTGTTTGCATCGTCCATGTCCATGACGCCGTTCGCGGGGGTCTACACCAAGATCGAGACCAGGGACAACCTGTACAAGGGCCAGTCGACCTTTGTGTCCGAGATGCTCGATCTGCGCCATATCTTGAATAGGACTGGGACGGTCAGTAAGGCATTGGTGCTGTGCGACGAACTCACGTCCGGGACGGAGACCTGGAGCGCGTCCGCCATTGTCGCATCGACGCTCCACGACCTGGTTCGCGCGGAGGAGGGTCTGTGCTTCGTCATGACGACGCACCTGCACACGCTGCAGCTCTTCAGGGAGGTGTTTGATGATCCGAGGATGAGGGTGATGCACGTCCACTTCTCCAAGGACATGGATCGGTCTGCGGATTTTCGGAGGATCCTTCCAGGCCAGGGCCCGGTCATGTACGGCATCGAAATTGCCGAGCAGATTGGATTCTCGGACGAATTCATCAAGAGGTGCTACCACTACCGGACGACCATAACTAACCGGATCGACAGCATAGCGGCGTCCTCGGAACCCATCAAACCCAAACGGTCCAGGTACAACCGCTCGGTCGTCATGACCCGGTGCGAGGAGTGCGGATCCACCAATGATCTGCACACCCACCACATCATCGAACAGGCCTCATGCGGTGCGGATCGACGCACCCCAGGCACAAACCAAGACATGAACAGCGCTTGGAACCTCAGGGTCCTGTGCTCGCGATGCCATCACAAAGAACACCGTTAAACCTTCAAACCCACCTTAAGGATTAGATGAATCCTTAAGTGTCTTGAAATTTGGAATCATGTCATTAACTCGTTATATCGACAAGCTGTAGATGGTTTCAATCCTTGGGTTGTTGTCGTTCCACACGGTGGTCTGACCAGAATATTTTGAATGAGCTAAGCATTTCGACAACATACCAAAAAAACATGATGGAGGTGATTATCGAATCGAAGAAGCACCTTGGCATCGGATACAGGGCATACGAGGCCGCCTCCACGGGAGCCATGGTCCTTGCGGCACTCTATGCTGGCGGGGATCCCTTCATTGTCATGATCCATCTCATCCACTGGTTCTGCTCGGCCATGTACCACCTCTACCCCTCCCCCGAAACACTGAGCATGGACGTGGCCACCATCCGCCTCATCACGATCGAGCGGGTCAGCCGCCACCACCCCACAGCGGCCGGTCTTCTGTGCGCCCACTCGATAGGACAGCTCCCACACGGCACGGTCAATGACAACATCAGGTGGGCGATTGTGTACGGCGTTTTTGGGTACACGTGCTTCCTGATCGATTACGGGTTCCAGACGATCCCCGTCATCCTCGTCATGGCGCTGGGCCTGCTCTTCTGGAAGATGTCCGGGATGATGATCATGCGGGGATACGTGTGGTTCGGAACATACCTCTGCGTCCTTTACCACGCACTCATCGGACTCGGCCTCTACCTGGAGCTCATCCTCGAAATGCGCCAAAAGCCCACATCCATCGTCCTGGACTCGCTCCGGTATGCCATGTGGTACATCTACCCATTCTTCACCGCCCGATCCAACGGCTTCTCCCCCTTCAGGCTGCAGAACGTCGCATCGCTGGTCGCATCCATCGCACTCACCCCCTTTGGATGGGCCGACTCGATCGCCCTCTTGACCGGCAGAATGTCGATCTCTGCCATCGCCCCGTTCGGATGGTTCATCCTTCAGCACAAGATGGGGCTCTTCTACCTCGTCTTTATCATTGCCGATTGGATCCTCGGGACTGCTTATTACCCACAGCACTTCACCATGCTGGAGGGCTTCATCCACCACGGCCTTACCGGCGCCGTTGTGGCCGAGGCGATGATTTCGGGGAGGAGCATGAACGCCATGATTGCCGCAATGGTCGTCGAGACATCGACGATTGTGCTCTCGATCAACCGGGTGTTCCCCTCCACACGCACCCCTCTCATCCGTGGTGTCCTCTTCCCACTCTTATTCTTCATCACCCGCATCGTCCTGATATCGATCCTCGGAATAATGTCATGGAAGGAGGGCGTGCACGGGCATGCCGCCCTTTCGGTCCTGTTCGGGGTCCTCAATACCTACTGGATCTCCAAATTCTTTTCCAAAAAGACACGGTAGCCGGAATGATGCAGCACCCAATGACCCCTCGTCCTCTCCATGAACCGATTGACGGCCTCGTAAGGGCTCTCCAGGACCTTGTCCCTGTTGAATGAGTAATCATCGATGATAAGGAGCCCGCCGTCCGTCAGGAGCTCCCACGCCAGCACGAGATCGGCGTAGCAGTCCAGCGCACGGTGGCAGCCGTCCACATAAATAATGTCAAACATCCTCCCGGACCGTATCCACCCCATCATCGCCTTGACCGAGTCCGATCGCACCCCGGTGATGCGATCCTGCAGCCCCCGCGACCGTATATTATGGAGAAAAGAATCCATGACCCTCAGATCCTGGATATACCGCACCCTCCCATCCTCCTCATAATCCGACCACGCATCCAGGCCACACCCCTCCGATCCAGGGATCCTACTCACCATCTCAATCAACGAGGTCCCGGTGTATGTCCCAATCTCCAGTATCCGCGTGCGCTCTCGTTTAGAACCGAACCGGTCCAGAATGTCCTCAAAGATCTCCCTGCTGCCCGCCGGAATGTCGTGCGTCCAGTTGAACATGCCCTTGACCTCCAACGGATCCTCCATCAAATGCTCATCATGGAGTTTGTCCGCTTGTCGGCTCCACGTCAGCGCCGATGCCCACTCCTGGTTCTTGTCCAGCAAACGATCCACCTTGTCCTTGTGGAACACATCACGGAGCGCATCCAATGCTCTCGTCTGCCATTCCTCCGTCAGAGGGTCGCCATCCACAATGAAACCGCGGTCGCCTACGGTCTCGGAGAGTGCACCGAGGTGGTTGGTTATGGCGAGCGTGCGCGAAAGAGCGGCCTCGAGGGCCGTCAGACAAAAGGTCTCTGTAAAGATGCAGGGGTAGAACCACACCCCGGCCTCCCTCCATCCCATCGCCAACCGCTCCTTCGACACCCAGCCGTGGACCCTCACCCCCGATAAGCTCCGGAGCATCGATCGTATCTCCTCCATCATCGCGGGCTGCACCCTGTTGCACCACGGGTGATGAATGTCGCAGAACACGTCGAGCTCGGCCGTCGGTATAATCTCCCGGATCCGTGGCCACATCCTCAGGAGGACCACCAACCCCCGATCAGGCATGGACGAATAAATGAACCGCGATCTGTCCCCATTCCGATCCGATAAGAACCTCGAATCATCGATGCCATAGTAAAGACTCGTCGTCTTGTCCGTCAGCGTGGGGAAGCTGGAGGTGAAGAAGCCCGCGTGCCATTCGGACAAGCAGAATATCCGCTTCAGCTTCGGATCCAGGGGGATGACGCACCCGGACGGCAGGAGGTCGTGCAGGAACAGGAAGACCCTGTCGGCGTAGCCCTTGAAGGCGACCGGGAGATACTCCGAGAAGCGGCTGACGATGCACGAGTGAACGTATGTGCTGCCCACAAACTTGTAAAAATTGTCGAGGCTCGTGTAGACCACCCCATCGCACACCTCCGTCGCACGATTGGGCGTGTTGCAGAACACCCACACATCAAACACCCCCCTCGCCTGGATCCGCCTCGCCATCTCGATCGTGTGCGTCTCCGATCCCCCTACACCGGTCGTCCTTATCGACGACCCGTTCCAGCCGACACCGAATCCGCCATCGGCGACGAAGCAGCACACCGGCTTTGGAGGACAGTAGGGCTTGTCCATACGCCCCTCGAGGATGTTGAGCCTCCTATAAATCTCATGCCACGATGCCATCTCGGCGTAGTCATCCGCCGATCCGTCATTATGCTCGAGAAAAAAGGCGGTGCACGCCTCCCCCGTCTTGAAATCGTTGACGCTATAGCAACACCTCGCCAGGAGCTTTGGAGCAAAGTGGAAGCTCAGGGTCGGTCGGAGGCTGAACTGGCACACTTCGGGGAACCCGATCTCGAACGCCGTCTTCAGATGACTGTAAGCCCTGGGTATATCCGCTGCCTCAAAATAATGGACGCCCACAAAATACGGCCCCTCGGGGCGCCTCGGATCCATCCGGTGCGCCTCCATGAACATGGGCTCACACTCCTCCCACGGCCTGCCGAGCCTGTGCGATGCAATCCTCGCGGCCTCGATCATGGAGTCCACCCTCTCCTGGTTGAACCCGCTGTCCACGAACCTGCACCGCTCCAGAAAGAAGTGCAGCGCCTTTTCAAACTCACCGATCTGCGCATACGTCTGACCCAGATAATAATACGTCCTCGGATCATTGGGATCATCCTCCAGCTCCTCCAACAGCAACGCGATATCCGACTGCTTGCGATCCATCGATCGTTTGTGCATCTCATCCGTCCTGACGTCCTCGATCCACGCCCTACCCTCCGGGATGAGCACGATCGTGTTGCCCTTGTCATTGATAATCTCGTGGATCTTGTGGATGTATCTGAGCCCACACGCGCTCTTGGTGATCCGATTCGACCCGTACACAAAGTCGTCCGAATGGACCATGACCTGGAACGACGAGCTGTACTGATCCGACCTCGTCTCCGTCAGGAACGCCCTCAGATCGCCACGCACGATGTACGTGTCATCCAGCATGATGTTGAACTTGCACTCCTTCCCTGCCAGATCGAGGAGCCGGTTCCGGCTGTCCCGGAAGTTGATAAAAGGCTCCCTGTAAAGCCCCCCCTCCTTCTTGCCCACCAGCACGCGCTCAATAATCTCCAGGGTCTCGTCCGTGCTTCCCGTATCCAGAATCGTCCATCTATCAATGATATCCAGATTCTCGGTCAAAATCCGCTCAAACAGCGGGCCGGCATTCTTGACCATGATGCACAGATTGATCAGGTTGTCGTACACGATCGAACGGTCCACCCGGATGTGGAACCGGAACACCCTCTCAAACTCCCCCAACACACCAGGGCTCACATGGATGCACACTTGTTCAAATGAAAAGGCCATAAACCCATCCATGACCGATTCCGTCGAAGGGGTGATGACGACGGATAAGCCCCTTTGACATGATTCGTGCGGGATCGATCCCCCCGACAGGCACAGCCAAACGTTGAGGGAACCGTCCAGACGATCATTGCTGGGGCAGGAATTCAAGAACCGGCCGCCACCATTCGCTCGGATGTCCTCCAGGTGATTGGGGTCCGTGTCGGTCAGAAAGACCCGATCGAAGGAGTCCGATACCTCGATCGGAATGAAGCCGCCGTGCGTTGTCGATACCGAGATGAGGTTTTTGGCGAATCCCTGCATACCACCAGCCATCTTCTTGATGAGACCGACCATCCTCTCCATCCACGCCAGATCATTCAATAATCTGAGGTTGCAGTACTCGGGCCTGTGGATCCGACAGAACTCGTGCTCCCTCACCTGAAGACTCTGACCGTATATATCCACCCGCTTGGACATTTTTTTTTCTGTTATCGTCAGCATCTGTTAATTAAGCATGGCACACCTCATTAACAAACAAAAAATCATGGATGCGCTGCGGGAACGGAACGCACGGTCGCCCATCGTGCTCCACATCCTGACCCCATGCTACGGGGGTGTGTGCGCGGTCGGGTTCGTGAACTGCTTCCTCAAGACACAGACGCTCCTGCACGAGGCGGGCGTCAAGACGATCCTGATGCTCATGGGGGGCGAGTCGCTCATCCCCAGGGCCCGCAACACCATGGTGTCCAAGGCGATGCTCGACGAGACCATGACGCACATGCTCTTTATCGATTCGGACATTACATGGGAGCCGGAATCGGTGGTCCGGCTGCTCCTGCACGACCGGGATGTTGTCGGGGGCGTCTACCCCAAGAAGAGGTACTTCTGGGAGAGGCTCGAGTCGATCGACACGCTCCGACAATCCTACGACGCAAAGTGGAGCGGCGTCCTCGCGTGGCACGACTTTGTCCGCCTCCACCTCGTGGACTACAACATGAACCTGTTCGAGCCCCCGTCCGCACGGATCGTCGGTGACGGCCTCATCAGGGTCCAGAACATACCCACGGGCTTCATGATGATCAGGCGGTCGTGCATCGAGGAGATGATCCGTCGGAACCCGGACTGGAAGTATTCGGACGATTGCGGCTTTCTCGTGGGAGAGGAGAAGAACCGACACACACACGCCTTCTTCGACTGCTATGTGAGAGACGGCCGATTCATGTCCGAGGACTGGTCTTTTTGCCACAAATGGATCGACATGGGCGGGGACATCTTTGCCGACATTAACATCGCCCTCTCCCACTCCGGGACCGAGCACTACGCCGGAAACCTCCAGGTCATGGCCCAAAAACAACAGACCTAAGCCCTGTGCGGGTCCACCTCGGATTTACTCGGATCTCCTTATCTCAACCAACCTTAAGGATCAGATCTTTTATACGATATCCTTAAAATCGAGTTGGGTTTGGCCCGCAAGTCATCTGATGGATCAAGGACAGGACAATGCCCCAACCACCAAAAAAAAAATTTGGTTTTTAAATAAAGACAAAATTATGCAGAGTCAAAATGACCGAAATGATTTAAAGACATGAAATGTCTTTAAGCCATCTTTAAGGATAAGCAGTAGATGGTTTCAACCCTGGGTGTTGGAAATGGCATGACTCGAATTTATCTTGTGCTCATAAAAAAACAATTATTCCTCGGGAAAAAAACATGCCTGGAGACAAACCTATTCAGCTCACATCCCAAGACATTGACTATATACTCAGCATTCCGAAACAATTCAATAGTAAATTTTCCGAACAGGTCATCAAAAAAGTTTTGGGAGACGAAGAACTCCTCAAGCAGAGACGGATCCGACTCACCACCAATGACATTCTCGTGCTTTCACACGGGATACGAAATGCGACTGATTTGGCAAATGAGATCTTGAATCCCTTTGTATCTGGCCCGTTGCAAGCACAAAAATATGACAGCCAAAAGATTGATGAATATAAGCAGAAATCACCCAAGCTTGTGCTGTGGTTCGTGCCTTCTGTAGTGGGCGGACGATTGAGCGTTGATTACTCTGCGACAGAACTTGAAAATCTGCATAAAAATCTTCAAGGACAACGATGCAAGATATTTGTCGTTTTCACATATTTGGCAACGAATGAGACAGGATCAATTACATATTCTTCCAAAATACCAGGCATTTTTTCGGTATTTTATAATATCGATAACGGACACATTTTGAAGATAAAAAGTCCAACTGACCTCGAACCCAACAAGCATTACATCGGCAGCCGAAACAAGCTCCACAGGCACTTTGACTATCGACAAGGATATGATCCGGAAGAGGATCCTCCACGAACCAATGTCAAGATAGTCCCCCAAGCTGAACCAGCCTTTGTGCCCACTCCAAAAAAGTCTTCAGACGATCCGCTGCGGACACAAGGAGCCATGGCTACTACCATCTTCTATGCCTGTCTGTTTACATAAGCTATTCGAACCTTCCGATTGATCAAGGTAGGGTCATATCTGGAATCCTGACCCAACCACCAAAAAAAAAAATTTTGTTTTTAAATAAAGACAAAATTATGCAAAAGGTGCCGACTCAGGTTCATAAGCACATCCGACAGTTTGTGTATACGGATGATCTGAATGATATCGAGCAGACGATCCTGGCCATTGAGAACCTGCTTTCCAGGAATAAAAAGTTTGTGGTGGAATTCAATGCCTTGGAGGACATCAAGTTCACCTTCAGGCCCAGGATGGTCAACCTCACACATGAGCCCATCAATGCGACCATGATCGAATTACGGTTCGAGCCACAGATCCCATTGTCGTTATCCATCATCGGCAAGGCTTACCCTTTTCAGGAGCAGTCCGCCAACCAGATCCGGGAACAAAAAAAGTGGCTCGTTTTTCTCCTGTACGACCTGCTCCAACAATTCGGTGTGGATCCCGAAATGAATGAAGCATTGCTCGCCTCTTCCAACGCGAACCTGACCAGGAAGGCATTCGCCCAGCTCCTCCGTTCACGCCGCACGATCAACAAGGCAGACGCACCACGTTGGTACAAGGAATTATCAAGACTCATCCCCCTCATCCGTGCCAGCATGAACGAATAATGAATCATATCGATCCCGCACAGGACGTTATGGAGTGGTTGTGGTCGGTCCAGCAGATCCTGATAATGTGGGGACGACAGGAGATCCACCGTGCACAGTTGGGGCACGGCCGGCTCATATTGACCACCCCCGTCCTGGATATTCGGGCATTGAGGAGGATGAGCCGCCGCCCACTACACCGCAGGCCCCTCAGGGCATCCACCTCGGAATGGATACTCCTTCCCCCATGGTCAATGTGATTGACGCCCCACGACACGATGCGGTGCATTCCCCTTGTCCTAGATGCGGACACCACAAAGGTTGCATGGATCATGGAATGAGCCTTGAACGACTTTTTCATACAGCTTCTCCTCGATCCTCCTCAGGAACCTCTTCTTCTGGTCCCACCCGTCAAAATCGACATTCCTAAAAAGCATCGACCAATACTCCATCGTCAAGACCATTTTTTTTTCTTATCTTCTGATCAATTCCTTAGATTTTTTTTCCTTATGCATCTGCGGGTGGCGTAGATGGAGAGGATGATGAGGAGGAGGATTGATAGCATAATAAAAATATCGGTCTTGGTGAGTGCGCTCATGCCCATGTAGGAGATTTGCTTCGCCTTGTCCATGATGCACCCGACGGGGCTTGTGGAGTTCATGTCCTCGGCAAAGGTCATGGACCACAGGATCTTTTTTTCGTTCGGCTTGAGAGGCGTTACGGCGTGTTCGAGGGTGAACTGTTCGAGGATGACGCATGAATTTTCGCTCGTAAAAATACACTCCTTCTTATCATCATGGGTTATATAGCACAGGTTCTGTGTGGAGGAGTTGTACAGGTAGATGAGGAGCGTAAACACCTTTTTTCCGTTGAAGATGCCCCTGTCCGTGTGCCACCGCAGGCTGTCGCCGTCTTTTTCATAAATAATGACGCAGTTGTTGATGGTGTGCCTTTCATTAAGAGGGTAGACACGAACCCCCACAATCTTGGATACGGTGTCGGCAAAGCAGTTGTGGTAGTAGTAGTGGAGCTCGGGCAGCCGTTCCTGAATGTCGGTCCCGGTTATGATGGAGTGCTGCTTGTAAATCTTGTCCGTGTCGGAATTATTCCTGGCGTTCAGCTGCCCCAAGGCGCTGAGCACAGAGTTGGAATTCCTCTTTTTGCACTCGTCCTCTCTCTCCACAATAAGATCTACAAGCCTCCTCCTTATATCGTCCCTGATAAAATCCTCAATATACACAATCCTATTCTCCCTGAAGAACGACTCCCCACTCCCAATATCAACACCCGTCGTCAGAATGTCGCACATTTAATTACTTAATGCAATAATTTTTTTGTTTGTGTCTGATGAACAAAAAAAATTAAAGGACATTAATAAATCGATGCGAGACGACGCTTATGAAATCCTGCTTCCATCTTACCCCCCGATCGATGATCCGGAGTTTCAGACCGGGATTGGGTCAAAAAAAGAATTGAGTCATGTTGGTGGAGACAGCGTATACTTTGATAATCAGGTGAGGATAAGCCGGTTCCTCAATGCGCACACGCTCTTTGATGGCCTCCTCCTCTTCCATGAGGCGGGGAGCGGCAAATCGACCGTCGCGACCGCCATCATTGACCAGAATCAGGGCACGCCCGTGCTCGTCGCCGCCAATAATTCGACCACCCTCAATAACCTGAGGAACGAGATCCGCATGAGGTCCGTCCCGTGTCGGGAGCTGCACAAGGCCATGACCGATGGGATCAACAACCCCGAGATCATCGAGAAGAGGTGGAGCACCGTGTTCCAAAAGATGAGGATAGAGTTCATGACCTACTATCAGCTCTACAAGGAGATTTCATCCAACCCACACACGACCAAGACGAGGCTCGAGGGCGCCGTCATTATCATGGACGAGTGCCACCACCTTCACGCCAGCGGCGCACAGAGCCGGATGATTTACGACGCCATCAGCGGCCTCCTGCACAGGCTCGATAACAAGAGGGTCGTGCTCATGACCGCAACCCCGATGCAGGATCAGCCGGACGAGATCGTCCCCCTCTGGAACCTCATCCTGCCCAAGGACCGGACACTCCCTTCAGGCAACGAGTTCATCAGGCGGTTCTTGGAGATCGAGGACGAGGTCGTGGTGGCCGCAACGTCCGATGACGAGGATGCCAATGACGGGGACAATGTGGGCTTCCCATCCCGGCGCCTGCCCGTGTACAGGTGGAGGCCGGGGGCCGAGGAGGAGCTGTCTGTCATCCTCCGGGGGCGCAACTCGTTCATGCGCATGGCGACGGTCGCGGTGCGGACCGAGGGACGGATCGTGCCCCCCATGAGGTCCATCCCGGTGGTTGTCGACACGATGCACGAGTTCCAGACCTTTCACTACATCAGCGCGTTCGAGAAGGACACGGGGGCCGACAAGAGCATCTACAGCCGCAGCTCCGAGGCATCCCTGTTTGTCTTTCCAGACGGATCGTACGGAGAGGCGGGCTTCTCGAGGTTCTGCATCTACTCGATCAAGCCGGCGCCCGTCAGGGGAGGAGTCAGTGTCTCCAGATTGGGCGGGTACACGCTGAGGTGGAACATGGAGGCATGGAGGGGCGTCCCGGGGTCGTCCGTCATGTTCGACCGATCCGCACCCATCGATGACAAGATCCAGTTCATTTCACAATTCTCCACAACATACGCCGGATTCCTCCGGGAGATCACGAGCCCGGAGAACCTCACCAAGAAGTGCTACGCATATTCCAGCCTCGTCAAGGGCAGCGGGATCATGATCCTGCTCCTGCTCCTTCGCGATCTGATGGGCTGCGAGATCATCACACGGGAGGTGCCCAACATGTGGTCGCTGCCGCCCGCGCCGAGGGTCATGTTCATCAACGACGCCGTCAAGACGCCCGATCGCGATGTCCAGAAGATGCTCCGGTTCTTCAACCGGCCCGACAACATGGACGGCAGGTATTGTCGGATCATGCTGACGACCAACAAGACCAAGGAGGGGATATCATTGTTCCACATCAGCCAGATCCATATCCTGACGCCCTCCTGGAACATGTCCGACCTGGTGCAGGCGGTCGCTCGCGGCATCCGCAGGACATCGCACGAGGGCATGGAGAACCCCGTCGTCAGGATCTTTTACCACGCCGCCGTCCCGGAGGGAGAGGGCGGCGAGTCCGTCTCGATCGACTTTCAGAAGTATCTCCGTTCAGAAATCAAGGACAGGAACCTCAAGCTCGTGGAGCACTTTGTCATGAGGACGAGCTGGGACTGCATCTTTGAGAGGGAGCGGCACCTGACGACGAGACGCCGCCTGGTCGACATGTCCCGGGAGTGCGATTACGCGCCCTGTGTCTACACGTGCGACGGCCAGAACCCCCGCATACTGGGCACCGACCCAGGCAACTCGGTCGCATGGTATGACGGCAGTCTGCGAGATCTGGTCATTGAGCGGCTTTCCCGCATCATCATGAGGACGCCGCGGATCCTCCTGGACGAGCTCGTCGATCATCTGATGGAGGGGACCGATGCGGCGAGGTTCCAGGTCCTGCACATTATCGGGGATCTTGTAACCACACGCCATCTGTTTTACAGCGTGTTTGGGACGCCGGTGTGCATCGAACAGGCGCACCCCTACGTCTTTGCCATCGGCTACATCCCCGGCATGTCGGGGTCCGTCCGCGACAACCTGAGCCTCAACGCCTTTGTCCTCGACCCGGACGTCGTCAAGCGGAGGCTCATCGCACCGAAGCTGTCCGTGGACGAGGCGATCCGATCCGATGGGATGCTCGATTATGAGCGGCGGTTCATCGGCCACTGGGGGAGGTTCGTCGATTCCATCCTCACAGAGACCGACCCTGAAAAACTGCGGATCAAGCTCGGAATCATCCCATTCTCAAAGCTCACGAGGGGCCTGTTCGAGCTGCTCGTCGAGGATGGACGTCATCGTCGTGTGCTGGAAGCGTTTGCAGCGTCCTTCCCGGATCGGGTGGATATGACGTCGGATGATGCGCCGCGCCATCGGATCGGGATGGACTCGTGGGTCGCCTTTGACGGTCGGGCATGGGCGCCGGCAGCCGCTCCCGGGGATGATGCGGTGGTGGAGGCACCGAGACCGGTCGTGCATGGTGAAAAGAGGCGCAAGATGCTCCCTCTGGAGGAAATGTCGGTCGAGGACGCCGATTATTTTATTTTTGATAATGACGTGGGGTTTTATGGGTTCGTCCGAGCCAACGACTTTTTTATACGCAATGTCCGGGACAAGGACAAGTTCAGGGGCACCAATCGGAAGAACATCCCCCAGGGTAAGAAGTGTATGAGCTTCAAGATCGGCGAGCTCCTCTACATCTATCTCGTCCTCGACCGGATCCGACCCCACAATCCCAACTTTGATGAATTCCCCGAGATCCAAACAATGAGCAGGCGCGACCTCCTGGACGCCATCCGCCGGATCGAGGGCGCCGAGCTCTTCTGCCGGAGCCTGGGGACGGACGACCTAGACGCCGAACTCACCGAGGACGAGGCCCGGAAGCTCCTCCTCATGTCCAAACCACGCAAGGAATCCCGCATCTGCTCCACCCTCCGACAACGATTCAATGAACACGGACTCCTCTTCCCACGCTGACCCAAATTCGACACGTTTAAGAATAAGATGAATTGTTAAACGCGGGTTTGTATTTAATCGGTCGGTGCGAGCTCCTTCCGCAGCTTTTGCAAGAACTCCTTGTCTTGGCTGTATTTGTTCCAATCCGATGTGCACCGCTTCAAGATATCAATGTCCTTGTTTTGGAGTCCAGGATCTCGAAGGATGTATTTCTTGATGAACAAGGTCATCCACGTTCCACCGACATGAAAATTCATAATATACCAGATTATTAGTAATAATATATTCATAATTTGTATGCCCAGCGTTATCCACCTTATAAATGTAGGAAGGAGGTCGTTGATGCACCAGATCAACACGATTGAGAGGATGACTGATAAGATGGAGATAATGACACTTATAAAAAAAACTAACGGCTGAAATATCAGACCGATAACGCCGATGATAAGCAATACCAGATTCAATACAATGATGATCACATGTGCTGTCCTTGTCATCGTCAGCATATACTGTTGGTGGTGGGATAATCTCCCCTCGTATCTGAGCAGCTTCTTCGATTGATCGATGATTACACTGCTGATGGTGATGATGGATGCTTCATAAATGATGATTGGGCAGACAAGGGCTAGCCAAAAGACGTAGTCGAGACTGAATCGTATAATGGTGGTCTTCATCTTATTGGCGAGAGCTTTGAGTTGCTCATCCGTTATCGCGGGTGACATGTGATATTTCTTATCGATGATGGGAAAATTTTTCGTTTCATGGGAGGAACATGCCGAGGACGATGTAATGGAGGTGGTATACAGTATATAGTGCGACGATGGACCACAGGATGAGCCACCACCTGCGCATCCAGGGGTAGCGTGATATGGACGCGCACATGAAGATGCCGACGGTTGGCCATCCATACCTCCGAGTGAGGATCATCTCAATGATGAACCACAGCACAACGACGATCAAGAACCTCCTGGGGATGAGGGCCAGGATGAGGAAGAAGAGGAGGAGGACGTTGACGGATATTGTGAGCTGGGGAGTCCCGAGCTGGAGGAGGGGCTGATTGAGGATGTTGAGGACGCCCGGTGATGCCACCCTGCACAACAGCTGCGTGGTTATCCAAGGGAATCCGGTGTCATTATGGCTGGGGGTGTCCAGGCGTGTCCACACGATCGGATCGATCAGGGTTGTGGATCTGCAGAGGCCTCGGTAGCACACACCGTGTATCATCAGGTCGACATGGTAGCTCAGGCGTCCGGTCAGGGAGGCGACGAGACGCTGCGCCCCACGGCGGCTGATGACGTAGGACGATGTGGTATAGAAGAAGTGGGTATCGGTGGTTGTCCTGTGTGTGGTGGTGTCGGATGTTGTCGGGAGCGTCATGTAATAGGGGATGATGGAGTGGGAGTTCTGGTTGACCATCTTGTGCATCGTAGCATCCAGACTCCCGACCATGATAATGTCGGATGTGTGCGTGTCTTCCGACAACACATCTCTGTGCAACCGGACGAGCATGTCGGGTTCGAAGACGACATCATCCTCCAAAACGAGGACCCAGGGCGACTCGTCCTGATCGGCAATCATCCGCCATGCCTTGAGGTGGCTGGCGGCGCATCCGAGCATGCTCGGTGTCATGAAGAATCGGTTCCAGGCGCTGCCACAGTAATCTCGTATGATGGAGGGGTGGAGGGTGCGTCCATGAACGGCATCGATCCGATGGATGCGGGGGGTCATGGATGGGCATGGTTCCAATCCCTCCAGCTTTTTTTGGAGGGGCACATAGCGTGCGTCGTAATCGCGGGAGAGGGAGATGACATAGATCGGCAATACGGGCATATTATTTCTTACAACCGACAACAAAAAATATGTCATGATATGTAGGAGAATGTTCAGACAGCACACGGACACGGTCAGGAGCACCATCAAGGCGAGGTGGCTGCAGATCATCCGAACGGAGCTGACGGAGACGCGCATCACGGATTATGCCAAGTCGTTGAACGATATGCTGGCATGGTACGACCCGGCGATATTCACATCGGCCGAGAATAGGGCGGTGCAGCAGTGGATGGTCCGGTCCCGGGATTTCCTGCATGCGCAGAGCTTTGGACCCAACGCGCTCTACCCGACGACGAACTGGCAGTTTTATCGCATATGGGTCATGTCGACCATGACGGTCATCCTCAAACAGCCGGACATGATCCAATCGCTGCGAACGGAGTTTGTGAGTGCGCTGCGCGGGAGCATATCCGCGGATGATGGGTCGTTGGAGGATTTTAGGTATCGCGACTCGGTCGAATACCACGTGTATGCGCTCTACGCCATTATCAAGACGATCAGGGTGCTGGGATCGTCGTACAGGACGACCGATGGGGTCGAACAGTGGCCGGATATGACGGCGGAGCTGTGGACGATCGTCAGGCCGGCGGTTTCCTTCATGCTGAGGTATGCGAGGGGCCAGGCCGTTCATATAGAGTTTGTGAAATCGGGATTGTCATCCGACAAGACGCGGCCAGAGTGCAACAAGGCGTTTGTCGCGTCCAAGTGTTTGTATGTCATGCGCGAGTTATGGGATGCCGGATTTGTTGAATAAAAAAAGGAAAATTAATCGGAGGAGATAAACAAGGGCATGGCGGATCCTCCACAACTTTTTCAGACCCTGTTAATAGTATTCGGAACCGCCCAGAGCGTTTTATCGGTCCTACTGTTTTACTTCCAATACCAGATGATCATTACGAGTAATTGTCGCAAGAAGCGACAAGTCCAGTCGGTGGTCGATACGATGCTCACGATCTGGACGATGGTATACATCATATTCATTGCGATCCTCCGTATGAACCTGACAACGACTGTCGACGTCAAATCGATGACGACCGATTTGTACAAGAATATTATATTTACACTAAAGATACTCATCATCCTGATCGGGGTGATTGGTGTCTTTTTCAATCATAATGTTTCATTCGCATACGACCAACAAAAGAAGAGGATCCGACCCCTATTCCTACTAGAGATCCTCATCATGGCGGTGTGTGGGACGATTGCGGGTGGCTTATATGTCGTCTGGACCGGCAAGTACACGGACATGATTGAGTCTATGAAGATTGTGGGGATAACGGTCGGGTTCACGCTGGTCTATTATCTCGTATTTGAATTTTCCGGGTTCCACAAATCATTATTAACAGATATTTCTCCAGTCGAATGCTCATCCGACCACCCTTCACCCGCCCTAAAAGCGGTCATGCTGTCCATATGCTCCGTCTTTATCGTCATCACCTCGGGGTTCATGTACGCCGCCCCGCTATTCCTCACCCTCATCGATGACGAGTCCGCCAAGACCCCCGAAATCATACCCCAGCTCAATAAGTATCCCACCACCGTCTACATAACAAAATGGCTGTTATGGTCGGTCGCGATCAATGTGGGGTACATTTTTATTTATCGGAATCGCAATATCGGCAAGAAGAGGGTATTTGATTTCATATTCTGGCTCAGATGGTGCCTGGTCGTCATCAAGACGACCCTCATCGCAACCGTCATCAGCATCATCTTTAGTGTCGGTCGCCATCCACCAATCCAGTCCACAACGGACTGACTGACATTCAGGGTTGAAACCAACTTTAGGCCGGTTTAAGAAGACGATCTTGTTCTTAAGCCGTATTAGAGTTTGATGGGGGGTCCTGCTGAACGGATTCGAGGCGTTCATCCTTGTTTTTTTGGATAATGGTTTGTCGCGCGAGACAAGATCGGTCCTTGGGGTTTGGTATCGTCGAGTATTTTGTGAGCCTTTTCTCGGTGCTGCCTGGTGAGGTGGTTTCTGCCGAGAACATAATAAGAGGAGGGTGCCAATGGTGCGTCGAACCACAAGATCTTGCCGCACTGGGAGCATTGGTATGCGAGTGGGACGGGCTTTTTGTCGATCGATTGTGGACGATAAATATGCTTGATCCCTCGCACGGTATCTGCCGTGGGGATGTCCAGATCTTTCTGCCACGACCTCGTTCCCTGCCCGGGCGTCCTCGATAATTGGATATCGTGGACTTGATCATCGCCATTGAATGCGAATCTGATTGTCCTACGGGTGGTCCACCTGTCTCTGCCTTCTGATGCGCCTCCACCCAAAACCGTTACAGCACTGTTGCTTCTCCTCTTTTTGGGAGTTTTTCTTCTGCTCTTGGGTGGTACCATCTTGGTGGTTGGCTTACGGGGGGCAGCAGACGGTCTGAAGGTGTAGACTCTGCCCTGGTCATCATCATCCGATGAAAGTTGGTCCTGACCCTGGTAGTTCTGTTGCCTCATCGCCTGCTTGGTGGCGGCGATCAGGGCCTGAAGGCTCATGGGTTTTGTTTGCTCTCTATAAAAAAAAAAATCCAGGGAACTTAACCAAACATACACAGACGAAGAAAAAAATGAGGGTCTTTGATGGGTTCACCTACAACGGAGAATCCGGGATGCTCAGTCTGAGGATCCATGAGCTGCGGCATGTCGTCGACCTCCACATACTGGTCGAATCCACCAAGACCTTTTCTGGGGCCGACAGGGCCATCATGTACGACCCCGCAACGATCCCTGAGGCGCTGAGGGACAAGGTGATCCACGTCGTCGTCGATGATGCCCCGGATGATTGTGATGCGTGGTCGAGGGAATACCATCAGAGGGATGCCATCAGGAGGGGTCTCCCGGATGATGTGGGCCCGGACGACATCCTGTTGATTAGCGATGTAGACGAAATCCCAAACCCGAGGGCGGTAGAGTGGCTGGTGCAGAGGGAGCCCCCCCTCCACGGGGTATGGGCCTTCCAGATGGATTTTTATTATTATGATACCCATCACCTCAAGGCACAAAAGTGGTTTCACGCGAGAGCCGTTCCGGCGTCATGCCCCACCCCCCCTTCCCTCATACGGAGGGGGGGATTCGATGGGGGCGTCATACCGGTCCACGGGGGCTGGCATCTGTCGTACTTCATGTCCGCCGAACAGATCGCCAACAAGATCCGATCCTTCTCGCATCAGGAATACAACACACCCGATTTCACAGACCCCAAAGCGATATCGGATCGGATACGGGATTACAAGGACCTGTTCGATCGTCCCGGCGAAGATTTTGTCCGTGCAGACCATGCCGAGCTCCCCACCAACATCCATTGGCTTAACGATTATTCGTAGATGTAAAATTAAATGGGGGATCCTTATTTTGCAATATTGGTGTCGGATGAGGATGAGTTGATGTATTACAAGACATTAGGGGGAGCCTTGGAGGGGTTATCCGAACAAAAGGGTGGGGTCGTGGTCTTGTTTTATCTGTGTGAGAATGATCGGATCAAGGAGGATCCTTCCGAGTGGTGGACGTGGGATCATGACAAGCGACGAGTCGTAAAGAATCGGTTCGTGGCATTACAGGATCCCAATCTGCCTGGCAAGCCGCATGTCGTTGGTTGATAGGTTGAAGCGAGCCTGGGTAAACAATGATCGGATCTGCTTGGTCTTTGGTTGGGGCAGGCGTGGGATGTGCTGCATGACGCGTCGGATGAGTTCGCCGTAATCCTTGACATCAATGACGTTGGGAGCATGGCGGTATGATGGCATGATGACGACGACGGATGGGCTCCGGCCATTGGTTATCTCGTAAAAGTCTCCCATGAACGAAACCTTCAAGTCCTTAAAAATCGTCAGGATGCGGCGCTCCGTCTTGGCGTTGATGTGGAGGCGGAGGTAGAGTCGGGACATTCTGCAAACACACAAACGACCAGATGAGTCCAGCAAACAAATGAATACCAAAAAACAAAACTAGTCTCACAGAAAATCACTTTCATCCATATCACCACAATGATTTCATCATGTCTCCAATCTTAAGGATGCTTACAATTCGAGACAGTCTTATTATCGGGATTTTTTATTGCTTCGTGCGAGGGGGGGGCTTTTTGAGCTAACCGGGAGGATCCACCATAAGTTGAGCGCGATGATCAGGATGAGATTCATTCGTCTACCGTGCAGCCACTTCCACGATACGTCGGATGGGACGTCGTCTGATAAGACCCATGTGCGACGTGGTTGTTGGCACAATATCGTTTGGTAGAAGATGCTGTATCCTGACTGGTATGTCGTTGCGTGGCCCCTGTATCGATCTGCCCATATCGAGAATATGCAGCGTCTGTGGTGCATAAAGGTGAAGAGCTGCAGGAGATAAATCAAGTTGACAATGAGGAATGATCTTTGATAAAAGATCCCTAGCAGGATCAATCCCATCATGACCACCGTAAAGACCTCGTGCATGGTCTCGATCATGACGATCATGAGCTTATGGTGGTGTGCGATAGGGAGATGCTTGATGTCCAGCTGCCAGGTCAGGATCGCCGACCACATGACGATGATGCATCCCGTGAAGATATACCAGGAGGAGCGGGATGGTGTGCGGATCATGATTGCGAGGAGGACAAGGGTCATGATCGTGCCGACAAGCTCCGGGATGAAGAATCTGCCGTAGTAGCGCAAGCGGTATGGGACGAGTGTGCTCCTCTTCTTGGAGGTTTCATCGGAGCATCTTCTGAGGAGGAGCATCATGTCGTCGTCATCCATCGATTGATCCCGGTAGTATGATGCGGCCTGTAGGCAGTTCTCACGGCTATTACCACAGAGCACACATGGAGGTGTGGAGGGCATATCAGTGTTGGAGATGATGTGCAGGAAGAGGACGTGTTGTGTATCGATCCTGACCTGGTCATATCGTTTCGCTGCATAACGCTGATCATCCTCGCCAGCGATAATGTCGCCCCAGAAGTTCAGGATGTCTTTTGCTGTTCCGATGAATGCACCGGCGCAAAGGAACCGGTTGGTGGTGGGACACGGCGGTCCAAAGATGGCATGTGCACCGTAAGCATGGATTCTGCTCGCCGGAATGTCCTCTGCAAAGACGAGGGGGTGATCAGGGAATGCCGTTGTGTATTTATGATACAAGTCCGATATAGGGCACATGGGGATCGAGTCGAATGCATCCACAAAACAGACGATACGGTCGGGCGGACAGGTCCTGCAGAACTCGAGCAGACCGAGCTGTTTGTCGGAAAAGTGGTTCCACGGCTTGCCCCATCCCATAACCACGAGATCAGAACCCCAATATTTTTCGAGATATGGAAAGTATCGTTCAGAGTGTGTTGCATACGTAACAACTGAAATCGACATGGTCCTCCTTGTTGAATCACTCCAAAAAAAAATTTTGCAAGTTCTCATCCGAACAGGATTCGTTATTACTTGTCAAGATTGCGGATCGCATGTTCGAGCTGGGCAACGGTGGATCGGAGGGCATCGGTGTTCTTGCGGATCCAGTTCAGATGACGAGCGACATCGAACGGTGCAAAGTCGGGGGTCGAGTGGAGGATGCTCATCTGAGCATCGTACACCTTGATGACCCTATTGAGGGTGTTGACGTCCTCCTTGTAATGGGCCGGGAAGTTGTTCTTGGGCACGACCATGCAGCACCATTCGCACCTCACGGGCCTCATTTCACAGTCGTGTCCGTCTATGGGTTGGTACTGAATGCAGTGCATGCACCTCCTCT
>Ga0214923_10001842_pt1 | contig 29381 bp, 29 predicted proteins | sample LL1510_MetaG_FD_177993 | JGI IMG/M metagenome (GOLD analysis project Ga0214923, IMG submission 177993) | Freshwater microbial communities from Lake Lanier, Atlanta, Georgia, United States - LL-1510 | ecosystem: Environmental > Aquatic > Freshwater > Lake | place: USA: Georgia | collected...
TTACGTCATTAAAAACCAAAAAAACAAAATCGTAATATCCAGAGAGAATGAGGATGATTCCAAGACCCATCTACCACATCCAATTTTTTAATCTGATTATACGGTTTTATACGGTTTTAAGTAGCGGATTAGCAATACAATTTGTATATTTCTAATAGTTCTGTATTTTCTTCTCGTTCAATCCGGTCAATACATTCCTCCATAGTTTCAATCAATTTATCTAATTTATCATCAATATCTACTTTACTAATATTATTATCTGGGTTAAAACGAATAAATATCCATTTACCACTATGAATCATAAACAAATCATCATAACGTATTTCTTCATCGTGTTGGTCATATCCTCTATGTCCAAACTCGTCAGTTTCAACTGCTAATATTGTATTACCTATTAATTTCCGATGATCAATACGACGTCGATGAGTGCAATCACAATTCATAGTATATAATGGTCTATCATGGACAAATCCTTCAAAATTTGTATTGATCGCATTTCTAACCATAATTTCTTTTGTATGAGTATATATAATTTTGCTTCTTTCATCGTCTGGGAAAATACGCTTAAAACAAGTTGCGCAATATCCATCATATTTTGAACATCCACGTCTTGAATCGATCCAATCTATACAATTGGGACATCTGGGTCCGCCTCCATGTGCTATACATTTATCGGATTTTTTTCGTGCGCTTGCCTTACAATCTGGCTCATTACATCTCTTACCACCTCCATGTGCGACACATTTATCAGTTTTTCCTCTGGCGCTTGAATGACAGTTCGGTTCATTACATCGTTTTCCTCCTCCATGTGCTATACATTTATCGGTTTTACCTTCTGCGCCTTTTTTACACTCTTCTTCATTACATCGTTTTCCGCCTCCATGTGTTCTACATTTATCTGTTTTACCTCTGGCGCTGGAATGACAATCCGGTTCGCTACATTGCTTACCACCTCCATGTGCTATACATTTATCTGTATTTCCTTTTGCACTTGCCTTACAATCTGGCTCATTACATCGCTTACCACCTCCATGTGCTATACATTTATCTGTATTTCCTTGTGCACTTGATTTACAATCCGGTTCGCTACAACGCTTTCCGCCTCCATGTGCGACACATTTATCTGTCTTTCCTTGTGCGCTTGCCTTACAATCTGGCTCATTACATCTCTTACCACCTCCATGTGATATACATTTATCTGTCTTTCCTTGTGCGCTTGCCTTACAATTCAGTTCGCTACAACGTTTTCCGCCTCCATGTGCGACACATTTATCGGTTTTGCCTTCGGCGCCTGCCTTACAATTCGGTTCGCTACATCTTTTTCCGCCTCCATGTGCGACACATTTATCTGAATTTCCTCGTGCGCTTGAATGACAATCAGGTTCATTACATCTTTTTCCGCCTCCATGTGCGATACATTTATTGTATTTTTCTCTAGCACTTGATTGACAATTTGGTTCATTACATCTTTTTCCACCTCCATGTGCGATACATTTATCTGTTTTGCATTGTGCACTTGATTTACAATCAGGTTCATTACAACGTTTTCCGCCTCCATGTGCGATACATTTATCTGTTTTTCCGACTGCGCTTGTTTTACAATCTGGTTCGGTACATCGTTTTCCGCCTCCATGTGCGACACATTTATCTGTTTTACCTTGTGCGCTTGAATGACAATCCGATTCATTACAACATTTTCCGCCTCCATGTGTTCTACATTTATCTGTTTTACCTATTGCACCTTTTTTACAATCCGGTTCATTACAACATTTTCCGCCTCCATGTGTTCTACATTTATCTGTTTTACCTATTGCACCTTTTTTACAATCCGGTTCATTACATCTTTTTCCTCCTCCGTGTATTCTACATTTATCGGAATTTCCTTGTGTGCATGATTTACAATCTGGTTCGCTACATCGTTTTCCGCCTCCATGTGCGACACATTTATCTGTTTTTCCGACTGCGCTTGTTTTACAATCTGGTTCATTACAACGTTTTCCGCCTCCATGTGCGACACATTTATCGGATTTTCCTCGTGCACTTGCTTTACAATCGGGTTCATTGCATATTTTTCCGCCTCCATGTGCGATACATTTATCGGTTTTACCTTGTGCGCTTGAATGACAATTAGGTTCGCTACATCGTTTTCCGCCTCCATGTGCTATACATTTATCGGTTTTGCTTTGTGCACTTACTTTACAATCCGGTTCATTACATCGTTTTCCGCCTCCATGCGCTTTACATTTATCGGTTTTTCCTATTGCACTTACTTTACAATCAGGTTCGCTACATCGTTTTCCGCCTCCATGTGCGATACATTTACCAGATTTGCCTTCTGCACCTTTTTTACAATCAGGTTCATTACATCTTCTTCGTGTCATTATAATTTATTATTATTATAATCATCTAAATATTTTAAATCATTTTTTTTAGAAAAGAAATAAGTAAAGTTCGAATAGAATCAGTTTAAAGAATATATAAGTATATCAATTATGCTAAAAAAATTAAACTATATCGGTTGTAAGCATTCTCTCCTCCCTTTCATTGAATCAACCATACGAAATGAGATGAATATTACCAATTTTTTAAAAATAAAATTCAGTGATGTGTTTTGTGGGACATCCAGTGTTGGATTTCATTTTAGAAACCTCAATTGTTCAACTGTATTCTCAAATGACATTGAGTATTATTCCTATGTCATCGCTAGGGCGTCTCTTTGTTCAAACTATACAAAAAAACTTAAAAAATTGATTAGTGTCATCTCAGCTTCGGATCCGTTTGATGGTTGTGTATCTAAAAACTACTCAGAGAGTGGGGACCAAAAGCGGATGTTTTTCTCGATTGAGAATGCAAATCGAATTGATGGAATGAGAATGAAATTGGAAGAAATTCAGCCAACAATTACGGAAAATGATTGTTGTTTTTTGTTGGCATCAATCATCGTATCTGCTGACAAATGCGCTAACGTTCCAGCTATATATGGCTCATACTTGAAGGAATACAAGAAGAGCGCAGTTAATCCAATCAAGCTCGAACCCATTCATACGAAGACCGGAATAATCAAGAATAATCGGGCGTTCCAGTTGGATTGTGTGGAGTTTGCGGATAAAATGGGGGATGTCGATTTCGTCTATTTGGACCCTCCATATAACGAGCGCCAATATTCCAAAAATTACCACGTTCTCAATTATATTGCGCGATATGATGAATCCCTCGAAATATACGGGAAGACTGGCTTAATCAAGGATGTCGCTTTAAGTGATTGGTGCTCTAAGAAAACGGCGCCTGCTATTTTAGACAAATTACTGGAAAAACTCCATAAAAAAACGAAATATGTGTTTATGTCATACAATAATGAGGGGATTATAGGACACGACGCAATCAAAGAAATTTTTGAGAAATATTTTGATACAAAGATTGTTTCACATGAAACGAAGCGTTTTAAGAATTTTAAATACAATGACACTGGAACAACAATTGAATATCTATGGGTTGGTAAGGCTAAAAATTGATGGTAGAATGAATGATATATTTGTCGTAATTACTATATACAATGGAAACATTTATTAATGAAATAACTAAAAATTTTGAAACATGCTATAAGTCGAGAGAAGTCTTTGCTGTGTTTGAAAAGACATTATCAAAAGAACATATTCAAATGTTGCTTGAAATACTGAAACAGTTCCAAATTAATGATCCAGAAGTTGAATATATGATTGAACAGAATCTCGATCAATTTCTTGAACAAATGAAGGAAGTCTGTGATCATGTAATTAGCAACTTCTTCAATGACGTAACTGAATTCTTCACAATACACGTCAAATGGTTTTATTTGATTTTTGTGTATTTTACACTCAAAAAAATGGTTAATAAACAAATTATTGATTGGCCAAATTTTAAGGTGAATCAAAATATTCAGAAAATATTTATTGTTAACCTTATGAAATACGAACGCGAACTGCCTCCCACTTTTTATATGAAAAAATTAACCCCTAATTTTCGTATAATAATGTATAACATTACAAGTTCTCCATCATCATTTCTCAAAGGTATTGGTGGTATGCCAGACTATATGCATGATTATCCATATTAGAATTTTATAATTTTTATATTTCCAAGCATACTAAAAATAGAATTGAATTATATTTATCGATAAATAATATAATTATATTATAGATAATATAATGGAGAAGTATAGATCATTAATTGCTTCTAAGTCTTTACCTCGCGTGGTTAAGTTTGAGGATACTTATTTATCTTCCAAGGTACAACTCGATTCTCTTTTGAGTGATTTGGATTTTCTTGAAAGATCATCTGCGATTGTTTCGCTTGATTATAATGTTCAGACTGAATCTATATATAGCGATATTTATGACGACCTAAATGCGCATCTTTCCAACGTTGATCCAAAATTTAGGATTGAAGTTATTAGTTCTAATGGTATTCTAAAATATTCAAATAAGTTAACAGTTGAAGAATCATTAGAACAACCAAATCAAAATACATGCCCAGAAGTTATGGCATCTGTGAACTTCGTATGGGGAAATCCGATGATTAACAAAACAACGTTCCCAGTACAACCTATATATCCTAATTCAGTTGCACCGATGGTTTCCGCCGGATATGGTGTAGCAGACCGTTTAATTATTTATAATATATTCCTGGATACAGCTGAGAATAATCAGTTTGTTGCGAAAACATGGAATGGAATCAAAATTGAAAATGGTTTTTTTAATGATGGCCCAGGCCCATTATTTCCAGCAATTTTCACGGTAAGAGTATCTCAAAATAACATATCTGAAACACCGGTGTAATTTTATAAATATGACATCTGAATTCAATAAATAGTTCGACAAACAGCACATCTCAATTTGTCAACTGATAAATCGAAATATTCCTTTGAAAAAAAATGACCACACGATATAGCAACAACCTCAGTATCATCTTCAAAATCATCTTGTGATATTGGACATGTTTTATTATTAAATCTGTTATATTGTTGTAATGACTGGAAAGTCCCAAAATGATTTTTCACATTTTCAAAATAATTTTTTGGGTTCTCAACATTTTCACCCATTTTTATGAATTTAACATATGGTTCAAATATGTTATTCCCGATTATTTTAACGCGATTTCCAATGGTTAAGTATTGGAGGCTTTCACAGAAAACAAATATATAATCACCACGAAGTTTTGATTCTTCTCCAATAATTGCTATTTTTAATCCAATACACGAAGAAAAACAATAGTCGCTCAATAAAGTTTTTGGCGGGATTGTTAATGTTCTCATATTACAACGATAAAATGCGGAATATCCAATGAATCTAACTGATTCTGGTATAATCATATCATCACCATTATCTGTTTTTAAGTTTCTCAACTTACAATTGTAAAAAGCCCGATAATTAATTTCTGTAATTTTTTGACCCATTCGGACAGATTCCAGCTCGAAACAACCACAAAATAATCCTTTACTAATAGACCATATATTTTCAGGAAGAATCACTCTTTTTAGTTTTTCACAACCAGAAAACGCATGATGTTTAATGAGCAAAACACTATTTGGTATTGATAATGTTTCTAATGATGAGCAACCAGAAAAAGCATTCATACATATTTCATTAACTCTATCTGGAATACAAATCCAAGTTAGTTTCGAACATCCAGAAAAACAACATATGTTGATTTTTCTCAAATCGGATGGAAGTCGAACAAATCCGAGTAATGAACAACCAGAAAAACAATGAAAACCGATTTTCTCAACGGAATCTGGTATAATTATCGATAACAGTAATAAACACCGCTTAAAAGCAAAGTTCCCAATTGATTTTATCTTATTGAATAATAAAATAAAACGAATATTGTAGCAATGATAAAATGCAAAATTTCCAATTCGCTGTATATTGCTTCCGATATCAACTACTCCTAAGTCAAAGCAGTATCGAAAAGCGGAATCACCAATTTCTTCGACGGAATCTGGTATTCGAATCGATTTCAATGAATAACAGCCCCTGAAACAACTGATTTTTTTACACCCATTCGGAATTGTAATTGATCTCAATTTTCTACAATCACGAAACGCGTCAGTTCCAATGGAAACAATATTTTTTCCTAAAATAACTTCTTCCAATTGATAACATCCATCGAACGCATTTCTACCAATTTCTCTAACAGTATCTGGAATAATTATTTTTCGTAATTTACCACAATAACGAAAGCAATTATTTCCAATGGATTCCAAGTTGGAATTTGGTAAAAAAGAAACTTGTTCAAGATTATCACATCCATCAAATGCGTTATTTTCAATCACTGTAATTTTTGATGGAATTATTATTCCAACTAGCTCTTTATTTCGATAATTTTCTTCTCTTCTTATTATCATTTTGTAATATATTATAAAATATGTTGAAAACTTTCAATTTTTCAACATTTCAACTTTATGCATATTTGATAAAAGATTCATCTTCAATTACAAGATTATCTCCATGAGTGCTGGTTGTTATATTTATACAACCAGCGACGTTATCTTTTCCTAAAATACTAACACTATTTCCAAGGCGAAGAGTTTCAAGATGTACACATCCAGAAAATGTTCCATTTCCCAGAAACTTGACATTACTTCCAACGTGAACAATCGATAGTTTTGAACAACCTTTAAATGTATCATTTCCAATAAAAACTACATAATCTTCAATTACAACTGAAATCAAATCAAGACATTCTCCAAATGAATAGTCTCCATCAAAGATGGTTCCTTTTGGAATAACTAATACTCGAAATCCACATCTAGCAAATGTTCCATTTCCAAATAAACGAAATCCATTTGAAGCATTTAGTTTTGTTAATGAAGAACATCCAATAAATGTATTATTCGCAGTAATTAAGACATTTTGACCAAAATTTACGGTTGTTAGGTTTCCACAATTTTCAAAAGAACATGGACCATCAATTATTGTATTTGAAGCAACATTAACAGTTTCACAAATACCATTTGAACAAATGCCAAATCCATCAACACGACCTGAAATATTAATTTCTGGTTCTTGTGATAATTCACGATATTTATATTTAAGCTCTGAATTTTCTGCCATTTTATAACAACTAAATTATAATCAGTAAAATTCATCAATTTTTACAAAAAGTATATTCGAATAATAAAATATATTAAAAATTTCAACATTTTATCTTTTTCCGGCACATTGGACAAGTATCATTTTTACGAACCCAATTACCCAACCCATCTTCATTAAAGTAATGACCACACGTTGTTTGAGCAATGACAGAATTTTTATCAAAAGATTCCATCCGAATTGAACACTCGACACCTTCTGGAATTTCTTCAAACCGGACGCGCTTGTATGGTTTTTCCATAATCCGCAATGTTTTATCTTCATTAATGAAATTTTCCCCATATTCAATTGTTGATATATTCGGACAGCCATAAAAATGATTTCCCCCATATATAGAAACATTGTCTCCAAAATGGATATATTCAAGACTCGTGCATGATGAAAATATACTATGACCATAAACCATAACATTATTCCCAAAACGGATAGATTTCAGATTTTTACATTTCGCAAATGTAAAAATTCCATCAAAAAATGCTCCATCTGGAATATTAAGATGTTCGAGGCTATTACATTCATAGAAGGTTCCAGTTCCAAGTAAACGAATCCCTTCTGCAAAGATTAGCTCAGTCATTGAGCAACACGAAAAAGTGTAATTTCCTGTAATTCTAACACCTTCGTGAATTCGGACTGTTTTGAGATATGAACAATACTGAAATGTATATGGACCACTAATCATTGTTCCCGGATACACTTCAATTTGTCTACAATGATTTCTAGAGAAAATTCCGAAACCACGAATATTACATCCTTGATTTATTACTATTTTTTCTGATTGAACTCCGGAAAATGTATAAGATCCAGTAAGACAACTTCCTGAACCAACAATAATTTCATTGTATCTGTCAGGTTTATCGTAAAAAGGACCATATGATTGTTCAATCAGTGAGTTCCGTGGTATAATTATTGAATTATTTCGAATGAATTCCATTTATTACCATTAAATTATAATCAGTAAAAATTATCAATTTTTTACAAAAAGTTCATTCTGCAATAGGGACAAAATTTACTCATTTTTTCCCACTCTCTAAAAGCAGATTCCATAAAGATATGACCACATTCCAATAAAACCACACGTGATTTATTTGTAAATTGCTCACAAGTTATTGGACATTTTTCAACTTCAAAATCGGTCTGTTTCTTCAATTTTCGATAAGTCCCCTCTTTATATCTTTTATTTAATGATAAGCTTGGGCAATCCGTAAAAGCGCTCACATCATATAGAGTATTCTTATTTTTGAAAATGACTTCCCGCAATTTTCGACAATTACAAAATGCTCTTTCTTCTATTCCAATGACTGATTTTGGGATTGTTATTGATTCCAATGAATAATTATATGAAAACGCATTTTTTGATATGACTGTTAGCCGATTCGATAAACGAATATCGCGCAAATTATCACATCCTAAAAAAGCTAATTTTCCAATTATCTCAATTGTATCAGGTATATAAATTTTCTCCATAGCAATACAACATCGGCAAAAATCATCTGGAATCATTTTTATTTTCTTCGGGATTTCAATCGATAATAGTTTTTTACATTCCGTAAAAATTCCATTACCGAGCTTTTTTATATTATTTGAAAGGTTTATATTCTTTAACATAAAACAACACGAAAAAACACTGTCCTCAATGATATAAACTGAATTTGGGATTCTTATGTATTCTAATACGAGACAACCAAAAAAACACAGATTACCGATTACTTTTAAAGTGGACGGAAGTTGAATTCTTTTTAGCAAAATACAATTCATAAATGTTTGCGATTCTAATACAGTTATTCCATGAGGAATAACTATATCTTTTATAGAATAACACGCATTAAAAGCGCATTTTTCAATAGAAACAACTGTCTTCGGAATGTTAAATTTCTCTAACTTTAAACAACAACCGAACGCGTTTTTCTTAATAATTCGAAGACCATGTCTTGGAATAAGAACCTCTTTTAGATTGATACATAAATCAAATGCGTTTTTTCCAATTTTGAGAACACTTTTTGGAATGATGACTTTATGAATGTTAGTGTTATTGTAAAAAGCTCGCGTCGGAATTTTTGTACAACCTTCCTCAATTGAGACGACTGTTCCATCTTCTGATAATGTATAGTTCATTGTTTTATTGTTTTATCTTCTAATTACACACAAAATTTATAAATCAATTTTTATCATAATTATAACTTCTCTAAATATTCTACTACTTCATCAACTGTCGAAAGAACAACTATGTTATATTCATCAAGAGTTTTTTTAATGAATCCTTCCCGCTGTAGAACATTGATTTGCGCTAATAAATGATCGTATATGTGGTTGAAATTGAAAATAATGACTTTCTTTGATATTTCGCGGATCTGATTTTTAGTGATTGCCTCTAAGCATTCATAAATGGTCCCGAATCCACCTGGTAAAACCAGCATCAAGTCTCCCAATTCAATTAACTTAGACTGCCTATCCGAAATATTATCAAAAACATAATCATCGCAACCGCCTTCAACAAACTGCTTTAAGTTGCTTGTTATAAGGGTCCCACCTTTGCTCTTAAATGTGTCTCGAACAGTTCCCATGAGTCCGATTTGGCCTCCCCCATAAACAATCCGATATTTTTCTATATCAATCCTCGAAACTATATTTTGGGTAGCCTCTACATATTCAGATTTGAGGTCATTTTTTCCTGAGCAAAATACTGTCAGATTAATCATATATAATTTATTATTTTATATATAGATTTCGTTTTTTATAATAAATTATTTTCTTATTAATTATAATGCCCTTTGAAGAATTATCTATTACTCCATCTTCTTCAAAAAATGTTCGGCTGAACATTTCAAAAACTATATCGTTCTCATCTTCATCCCCAGAATCAAAAACTTGGTTTTCTAAAAAAATAGTCCCTGTTATTAGACGTGTCGGAAATGTAGCTGGTAATGTTGCTTCAATTTCTGGTAAAATCACGACTGTTGCATCTGTATTTTAGTTTAATTTCGTAAAAAATGAAATTTTTATTTTCTTCAATAAAATAATGTCATTTGAAGAAATTTCTGTCTCTCCATCTTCAAAAAATATCCTTATCAATGTTTCTCAAAGTTATGCGAATAACTTAGGAAAATCACTTGCTCCTTCTCCCAAAAGTTTAAATCCATATGTAAATATCAATGGAAATGCGAATAAACGCGGATATAATGTCCAAGTTGGTGCAGGAGTTAGCAATCGTATTGGATATATCAATGTTTCAGGTAATACTTCTGGTAATTGGAATAGTCGTCCGAAAACATCAGTTGGTATTACAAGCGGATTAAAATTTTAAATTATCGTTCAATTTAGAAAAAAAAATTCTATTATTAAGTAATTATGTTTGAGTTCTCTTCCACTTCTTCAGACGTTCCTCCTTCTTTTTTTCACCACCAGTCAAAAACTTTGTTTCCAAAGCATTTAGATAATTGGTTCAACAACAACACAACTACTATTCGCCCGAGCCCTAAACTCTTGGATAATTGGTTTAATGGTAATAAAACTTCTGTCGGTGTCGGCCGTAAGTAAATACGTTTTATAAATAAAAATAAAATACATTTTATTTTTATGGAAGAAAAGTGTAAGATAAAATGCGAGAATTGTAATTACAAAGCGAATACGAACTGGAATATAAAATTACACTATTTAACGAATCACTCTACGATGGAAGAGAGGAAAACATATAAATACTATTGTGCTATTTGTGATGTCGTTTTATTATGCGAGAAATATTATGTAATCCATCTTGAAAGTAAAAAACATAAACAACTTGAAGAGAGCATGAATGCGTCAGTCGCGCTTACAGAAACTACAACAGACTGATGAAATAAATCCGCTATTACAGTTTGCTAAACTGACTTTTTTCTCTTCTTTTATTTCTAATTCTGCTTGTATCTTATAATCTTCAAATGAACTTAATGAATCATTTGATGAAAATGATGATCTAGAACTTGTCGAGGAATCAGTCGAGTATTCTTTATTCAGTGGATATAATCTTGGACTTATATAAATTTCTTGCCGAGCCATTGGATTAAGAGTCGGACTTTTATTTGTAGAATTCATATTATTTTAACATATAAAATAATATTTTACAATTTTCAATATTCAAATATTTAATTCTTCGTAATATTATAAAATGCCACTGATCGGAGGTAAAAACGCAAAGAAGAAGTCTTCTTCATCTTCTACCAAACGCCATTTCACAGTTGTTATAGGAAATAAGGAGCACGGTCTCTATGTTTCTTCTAGCCCATCATCCGCGGCCAGAAAGGCCGTGTCCAAACTCTGCGCTACTGATAAAAAGAGGAAAGTAGAATTTCACATTCGAGAGATTACTCAGGGATCCAAAAAGAAGACTTATGGACCCTATTTAGGATATATTGAGAAACTTAAAGAACCAATTGAACTCAAAGGGCGCATAATTAAATACAAGCCCGTTGCTAAATTGCTCGGAAAGAAGACTAAAACCGGTGGAGCGTTAGCTAAGAAAAAAGGTTCTGTTTTAGTTGTTGAATCAAAGGACGGTAAAGTTCGTAGGAGATATATCACTAAAAAACAGGCTGATAAACATATGAAGCCACGGCACAAGAGGCTTGATAAAGGTATGAAAACTTATCATAAAGGTGGTGAACTTAAAGTAGCAAGACGAGCTCCTGTAATACCAGAGGAGAATGAATCTTTACATTTATTAGCAAAGGCTGCATCAAAATTATTAAAACCGGCATATTATCGAGAAAGGCATAATCAAGCTGCAAGCATATTATCCACAATGCGTTTACCAAAAATAAATAAAGCAACTTTTATTACGAGACATGAGATACCTAATGAAGAATTTATTTCAAATATAAAAATTGGTAGTATTATAGAATGTAATTCTGGTATAAAAGATGAAAGATGGTTTGGTATAGTTACGGAAATTGCCGATTCTGGGGAGGGTGTATATTTAATATGGTTTGATGCAAACACATTTAATCTTGAAAAAGAAAAAAGACCAAAAGAAGTAGTCGATTTTGATGTAATTATAAGGATTCTACGAGAATAATAAATCAGTATAATGAATATTTAGTTTAATCTTGGACTTATATAAATTTCCTGACGGGCCATTGGATTAAGAGTCGGACTTTTATTTGTAGAATTCATATTATTTTAACATATAAAATAATATTTTATAATTCTCAATATTACAAATAAATAATCTTTGTAATATTATATAATGCCACTGATCGGAGGTAAAAACGCAAAGAAGAAGTCTTCTTCGTCTACTACATCAAAACGCCATTTCACGGTTGTTATAGGAAACAAGGAGAACGGTCTCTATGTTTCTTCGAGCCCATCATCCGCGGCCAGAAAAGCGGTTTCCAAACTCTGCGCCACTGACAAAAAGAAGAAAGTGCAATTCCATATTCGGGAGATTACTCAGGGATCAAAAAAGAAGACTTACGGTCCTTATTTAGGAGCCATCGAAAAATTGGATAAACCGATTGAACTCAAAGGGCGCGTAATCAAATACAAGCCCGTTGCTAAATTGAGCGATAAAACAGGTAAGAAAAGTGCTGTTAAAAAAGGAGGACTTCTAGTTTCTAATTCTAATAAGCTTAAGAGTAAAGGTTTTCCAATAAGTTATGCCGGAATAAATGAAGAAATGGCCACTATTACAGAAGACAACATATGGGATTACATTGACATCTATGAGGGTGAAATTTATTTATTAGGGGAATATTATCTGGGTAAAACTAACAATGATATGAGACCAATCGGTAGAAAACATGTTGATACATATGAACTCTATGGACGTGATGAAGACTCAAAAATAACTGGTAATCATATGCATAATTTTACGAAAGAAGACTTCGCAAAGGAAGTCGTAAAACGTATTCAAGAAAAATTAAAAAAAAAGAAGACTTCGCAAAGGAAGCCGTAAAACGTATTCAAGAAAAATTAACAGAAAAGAATACTTCGCAAAGAAAGTAGTAAAATGTATTCAAAAAAAAATTAAAAAACAATCTCTTAAAGAAATATTTAATTCAACACCGGAAGATTCAATCGCATCTCCGGAATTCCAATAACCGGACTCCCTCCACTTGCCGGTATAACCATTTCCTTTCCATGCTCACCATCTTCTATACTGCGCCCTTTCAGTAAATCATTGATAACTTCGCCCTTGACTTTACTATCAATCGCCATAACGGTCTCCATATCATTCCTATTATAATTCTCAATAATTTCCTCAATGGATTCCATAAATATAACAAAGACTTCGCGATGGCGCCTTTGATGTCGCGCGTTTGTTTCATCAGTTATATTATATTTTCCACAAAGAAGTATAAAAATCCACCCTTCATTTTTCATCTTTTGGTAAATCGTTCTCAAAAGAAAATAGCGCTGATCCACTTTGAATATGTTGTTATACCCCGTCACAAACCCACCAAAAATGGACAGGCCCCACGCCGTCCAATACACCGGATTATTCATCGAACCATCCCCGAAATAATATTGGATGGATAGTAGTGCCGGTATAGCGACCCCAAGTGTCGTCGCAAGGAATCTGTGTAAATAAAACCAAACCGCGTATATATGCTTGAAATTACGGAATGAATGTAATTTGTTCATGTATCTCCGCCTAAACAGTATCTTCTGATTATCCGTCAAATCCGTCGTTTTCAGAATACTGTCCGTCTTTTCAAAAAAATTGTTGGAGTAATCCGCTTTTACAACGGCTGTCTTCTCAGCCTTCCTACAAAATAAATTTCCCATTATATTTAACAAATAAAAACTATTTTTATTTGAAAAAAACTGTAAAGAATATTTTTATATTATGATGACTAATTAAATCAATTTTCACTAAATACAGAAGTATTTCAATTTGGTGATATATCATACTCATATCTATATATAATATCTTGACTTACACTCAATATTTTTGGGTAGATTTTAGAAACACCAAAAGCTGAAATTATAGGAATTTTTAATTTTGCGAATTTAATTTTTTTATTATATTTCTTAATTATTTTATACAAATCTAAATCAACATAATCATTTTTATGCCGAATTTGATATATTTTACCTAATTCCATATCACGACCTTTTATTCTTGTTTTTCCATGAAACTAAGAGTTTGGATTTTTTATTTAAAACTCTGCATATTTTAAATGCCGATTTTAATTTTTATGAAATTACCTTCAAGTTATGTCTCTTCCGAATATTTTCCTTGGTCTCTATAAAATTTCTTCTGATTCTGCGTATATTTCGCACGTGTACAGTTTATATATGACTTTTGTCATATATAAACTCTAGAGATATAAATCACTACGTGATTTATATCTGTACTCAAATATAAGTATTTTTTACCCAATAATAGATTAAACTCATATTTTTCATTTGGTTTTAGTTTTTTAGGATGAATAAGATTCAGTTTATCAAATCGCGCCTGTTGCTCTTTTGTTAAATTTTTTATAATAACCATATTATGTAAAATAATTTATTTTACATAATTGAGATGAATATCAATCAAATTTAGGATAATTAGAATATATTACAGCTATTTTTGAAAATAACTTGATTTTTATTTGAAAAAATTATACTTTTTTTGAAAATAGCTGTAATAAAAATAATAATTATATATTATTATTTATAATATATAATTATGAGATTACAACATAGAGCAACAATCGAAGATTTCAAAAATGCTCAAAATAATGGAATTTATATAGGACAAATAGTTCCAAATAATAGAACTCTTATATTTGATAGAGGAGACAAATCGACATTTATAAAAGCTATACATGAAATAAAAAATAATAAAAAAGAATCACATTGGATTTGGTATGTTATACCTTCAAATAATTATAAAGGTTCGATTACATCTAATTTTTTTAGTGTTTCTGAAAAACCACGAGAAAATACATTATCCGTTTCAGAATATCTTAGTGATAAAATACTAATGAAAAGATATATAAAAATAATTGAATTGCTATCAGGTAAAAATAAATATCAGCTTATTCAATTATTTGGAATAGTTGATTACAATAAATTAGTAAAATCAATAAAAATATTTTATCCAATTTTATTACAAAAAATAATAAAATTGGATAAAATAAAAAAATTATACAATGAAATCATTCATTAGTTTGATTATCAATATTATTTATTTCTTTTGACAAAAAATAACTGACAAGCAGTTTAATTGCGACTAGCGTTGCTACAACAACAATCTGTTGATAAGTCTTTATGTAGAACAGTTTCAGTATTTCAACGCCCAATATGAATGAAAGCGCCAGAGCAATTGAGCGCCCTAAATTTAGTTTCGTTTCATTATATGCGTCGCGCTGAGAATTGAATTTGTGAAAATAAATGTATGTTGATGTAATTATACTAATGCTGATGATAATGAAGGAAATTGTGTAAGAGAATATTTGAATTAGATAGACTCCTTTATGTAAAAGATTTTCATAGCTTTCAACAATTGTGGGAATGGTCATTATTTATTTTATACTGATATTTTATTTTGCTTTGTAAAATAAATCTAATATATTATTATATAAAATGGGAAGCGGACCTTCAACAGCTTCAGATATTCATCCAAGTATAAATTATATTCAAGTATTTTTAAATAATATGAAACAAATTTTTAAACCAGTTGGAAATGCTTTTGTAAAAACTGGTTCATTAATTCGTGAAGGAATGCCGAGTGAAAGAAATATAAGGAATATGATGTCCGTTTATACATTTAAAGGTAAACAAATTGTATCAAACTCAATGAATAGCCCAACTGCGAAAATTAATCAAGGAAACTATAACAACGTAAATGGTGGAAATAAAAAGAAGCCTTCTGAAAACAAAAAGAAGCCTTCTGAAAACAAAAAGAAGCCTTCTGAAAACAAAAAGAAGCCTTCTGAAAACAAAAAGAAGCCTTCTGAAAACAAAAAGAAGCCTTCCGAAAACAAAAAGAAGCATTCCGAAAACAAAAAGAAGCCTTCTGAAAACAAAAAGAAGCCTTCTGAAAACAAAAAGAAGCCTTCTGAAAACAAAAAGAAGCCTTCCGAAAACAAAAAGAAGCATTCCGAAAACAAAAAGAAGCATTCCGAAAACAAAAAGAAGCCTTCTGAAAACAAAAAGAAGCCTTCTGAAAACAAAAAGAAGCCTTCTGAAAACAAAAAGAAGCCTTCCAAAAAATAAAAACTCGTATATACAAATATCAAAGATATTTATATCTAGATGTTTTATTTATTTACAAAGTAAATAAATAAAACTCATATATAAAAGCATCAATCTTTTATATATAATGGAATGGACCGACTTACTTCTTATATTATCAAACTTATTTATGTTATTACCAATTCGCGTTTCAATAAAAGAGCAATATCTTATTGAAGGATGGGTCCTCTTTCAATCAATGGTCTCCTCGATGACATATCACGCGCTCGACTCCCATAAAGAGAGCCATCCCAAGCTCTATTCAACTTTCCAATTCATCGATTTCTATTGTGCGATTATGGTTATGATTACTCTATCAATTATGACAGCGAAAGTCCCCGAAAAATATAAAGGAATTCCCCTCAATATCCTCGGAACATTCAGTCTATTTATGATTTTCTATGATGACTTCATAATCAAAGTTGAACTAATCATCGCAGGAGTCTGCTTTTTCATGGTATTTGGTATATTCATTTTCCGAAAGAGATGTCCCGAATTTAAGAAACACAACCTAATAAAAGGAACCATATTCGCGGTCAGCGGAATCGGATGTTTCCATATAAATTATTACATTGATACTCTTCCCTATTGGATAACTCACACACTCTGGCATATTTTTATAATGATATCGGCCTACTATTTTTTACGAATTCATGTAGTTAATGAAATGAAAGAAATCGGAAATAATGCGCTCCGACGCGTTTCAAGTATTGAAAATTTCATCCGAAGCCGAATGACAAATAACATGGAAATGAGAAACCTAGATGAATTACGCGAATTACAATGACTTTTTCACATCCACCCACTCATCATCGGATGACACCTGCTTTTTTACTGGTTTCATTTCTTCTTCTTCTTTAACATAAGATGCTGGAGACCACTTTATTTTATCTATGTTCTGAAAACTTCCATAGTTTGTTAATCCTTTTTTAGAGGTCTCCTTTGGAATAAATATGCGTTTTCGCTTATTATTATAATTTTCAATTATTTGTTTACGCATTCTTGAATAATATTCCGCTCCAATTGTGCGATATGTTATAAAGTTTGCGGGTCTTATATATATTTTGCCGATATTAAAGTTCATTGATATATTATATTATATAATATATCAAAATCTTTTTAAGCCTTTTTTATGATAAAATTCAAGCAAAAAAGAATCAAGTATATTTCCAAAATGACTACATTATCAAAGTATATTTGAGTGAATCGGATTTCGCTTTCTCTAACCAAACAATTTTGAACTTCATGGTAAGGCGAAATTGAAAAATCATATAAAATCGCATGATTATATAGATTTGTCCATCCTCCATAAGTTGGAACGCAAATTGTTGGAATCCAACGAAAATCAGGAATTTTTAGGCTTTCATTCTTAAAATACATCATAGATACAGTAATCTCAAATATAAACAGTAAATAAATTGCGATTTTTTTCAACATTTTTTGTTTCGTGTATTTTAATAGTATTTTTAATCATTTTTTATAAAATCACATGATTTTAATTTTTCAATTTACTTATCCCGTGGGTCTCTCGGTATAGGAAAATTTTCATCTTCTGGACATATAATTCCGTTTGGTATTGGAAAAGTAGATGTACCCATACAACACATATAATTGACATCAAAAGCGACATGTGAACATTCTGCAATTACTGAGTCAGAAAGTTGTGTATTGTATGAAATCCAAACACTTGTTCTACCAATGTCCTCTGGATTTTCGAATAAAGTTGGAGGAAGGCTAACAAGAGAAATTTGCGGTAGTCCACGAATAGAATCATGAATCTCAACATATATTTCTCTACGAAGTCCTTTATATCCTTCAATTGTATCAGTAAAATTGTCTGTCTTACTTAAATTTTCAATTTCTAAATCAAAAATAATATGTATCTGGCGTTTTCCATCAGAAACAATCATTCTAGCATCTATATATGGACGGCCTATCAATCCGAAACAAGAAGAACCTCCCCACATTTCATTTTGTCGCTCACTGCATAAATGTGGTTTTCCGGTAGAATCAGGAAAATCATGATCATATTCATGACCACAATCATCATTCTGATTTCGGACCAAGAATTGTTTAAGGAAAATTCTAGTAGGAGTTTCATCATCAAATATCGTAAACAATTGAGTTCCATCATCTGGACAATGAGATTCGACTGAAATAGAAGTTGTGATTCTATTTTCGTGTAAATCATATATAAATTTTTTATCTTTCAATTGGAAACCTTGTTCAGATACAAGTTTTTCAATTGCAAATACCATTGAAGTATGAACATCTCTAGAATCAAGTTCTGATTCCGGAGATGTTCCATCTGGGCTGGATGTGGGTTCACCCAAAAATGTTTGTGTTTGTTGTGCTTCATACATTTTTTATTACTAATAAAAAGCATTCATTTTACCATCATTTTTTATGAAAGTTTTCCTTCAATATATCCAATGGTAAAACCCCATTTTCCAATATTTTCCGATGGAAATCCCGGATATCTGCTCCCGGCTCCTTCATATAATCATCCCGCAACCCTTTTATAACGGTCTCCCCAATCTTATAACAGAGCGCCTGTCCTGGAATACAAATATATCGCTCCACTTCGCTATCAATTTCAGATTTTTCAAATGAGATATACTCCATCATATAATCGACCGCCCGTTTATAGGTCCAGCCGTAATAGTGAATACCGGTATCCACAACCAATCGAAGCGCCCTGAATATCTCGTAGCTCAACCTCCCAAAATAGGAATAATCATCATATTCTCCTAAGGATTCCGCATATAGGCCCCAACCTTCCGCATAAGCACTTCCTTCAATCCCGTATATTTTATAAAATGGAATTTTCTTTTCAATCATGTAGCGGTATTGGTAGTGATGCCCTGGAATTCCCTCGTGAAGTGTAAGCGCCATCATACTATATTTAGGGTTTTCCCGAATATCCCGCGTATTTATGTAAAATGTTCCAACCCGCTTTTTATTTCCGGGATAGTAAAAGGCCCCCGCGTTCCCCTCCTCCATATCCTTCGGAACTTTTATCAATTCATATGGCTTAACTTTATCCCAGAAATACTTCGGCATGACGGTCTCCCTGATTTCTTTTCCAATCTTTGCGTATTCTTTTACAACATCATCTTTCGTATTACAGTAGTTCTTTGGATTCGCTTTCATTTTCTTGTAGAATTCTAAGAGGGAACATTCAAACCCCATCTTCCGTTTTAATTTTTCAAGTTCACCTCTTATTCTGGAAACCTCTTTTAGCCCAAACGCATAAATATCTTCGGGGGTTCTGTTAGTCGTGGTTTGCTCCTTAACTAAATAGCGGTATATTTCTTTCCCATTCGGTAAATTACAAATACCAACACCAGTCATACATTTTTTCAAATAGTCCTCTTTTACAAAATCAATCAGTTCTTTTATTTTGGACCCATAAGACTCAAACACATATTCATATTTTTTAGGGACCTTGATTAGATATCCTTTCTTTTTATAAAATGCTTCTAGACCAGTAATCATTTTCTCGCATATTATTTTTGGTAGGACCATCCGACACGTCATCCCTTTTCGCATATTCGCAATTCCGCTGTCGATACATTCCATAAATTTTTCGTGTCTCCGGACTAAATTTTCATAATCTCGCGCCGTTTTCAATGGGTAAAACGTCTGGTTGAAAAAAGTGAAGTTGATGATTACATTATTATGGGATGAAAATGGTATAAGGTACAATTTATATTTGAGACCTCGCAACCCCATTTTGACCTCATATCGCAAGACTTTATCAGTTGTATTTTTGTATTTTTGTAGAAGAGCCTTGTATTTTTTGTGATATTCTGGGGAAAGACCATTTTCATAGTCTTTATCATATTTTCTATATCCTAAAAATGAACCGAATGATGGATTTAATTTTATAATATCATTAAAATAATTTTTGAGTTCGGACATATAGTTTAAAAAGATTTAAATTATATATTTCATGGTTTCAATATGTTTGAATATGATTGTTAAAAATGAATCCCACATCATTTGTAAAACATTTGATAATATATTAAAATACGTTCCAATAACTTACTGGGTAATTTCTGATACAGGTTCCACAGATAACACGATTGAGCTCATCAAGGGCTACTGGAAAGAGAAAAATATTGATGGGGAGTTAGTTGAACACGAGTGGAAAGATTTCGGATATAACCGAACGAAAGCCCTTGAAAGCGCCTATAATAAAACGGACTATCTCCTCATTTTTGACGCAGATGACAGTTTTCACGGGAACTTCAAGCTTCCCGCGGTACTCGACAAGGATTCGTATAATCTAAAATTTGGAGAGGGATTTGAGTATGTTCGACCCCTTCTTATTAATAACCGACGTCGCTGGAAGTTTGTAGGTGTCTTACATGAATTCTTGGCGTGTTGTGAAGCCAATGCGGTGAGCGCGACTATTGATGGAAATTATCATGTGGAATCCGGAAGAACTGGAAATCGCAGTCAGGACCCAAAGAAATATGAAAAGGATGCCAAAGTATTAGAGACTGCATTTCATACTGAGAAGGATACTTCATTGACGGACCGATATGCTTTTTACTGTGCACAGAGTTGGAAAGACGCAGGCGAGATCGATAATGCAATTTTATGGTATAAAAAGTGTCTAACACTTAATAATTGGTATCAAGAGAAATATTATAGTTGTCTAATGATTGGGAATTTGTATAAACAGAAAGATAATATCATGGAGGCGATTAAATATTGGTTGAAGACGACAGAATATGATAGTGAGAGAATGGAAGGAGTCGCGGAGGCCATGCAATATCTCCGAGAGGCTGGAATGAACTTATTCGTATGCGCCCTTTATAAAAAATATAAAGGCTATCAGAAAAGACCGAGGGACAAGTTATTTATTGATACTACGAAGTATGATTCAGTACTTGAATATAACGCATCAATTAGTGCATATTATTGCGATAAAAAAGAGATGGGACTGGAATGTAGTCGGAAAATATTAATGGATGATAACGCATCTCCATCCTCAATTTTCTCAACATTTGGAAATATACAGTTCTATGATGTCAAACCCGACGCCACGCTTTTCGAAAGGGTTGATGAGTTGATTTGTTCTCTATCTCGTGCAGGTCATTCAATGCCCCCAAGCGCATTCGAGGTCTGGAACAAGTTGATTAATAAGACTCAACTGACGAAATATAGCCCAATCAAGAACAAGAAGCAGTTGAAATCGCCCAGAATTATTCTAACAATGACGACATGTAAGCGCTTCGACTTATTTCAACAGACTGTTAATTCCATTACGAACACATGGACCGATATTGATATGATTGATTATTGGTTTTGTGTGGACGATAATTCATCACAGGAGGACCGGACCCAGATGAAAAAGAAGTATAATTGGATTGATTATTATATGAAAAGGCCAGAGGAGAAGGGTCATCGTAAGAGTATGAACATTATTTGGGACAAGTTGAATGAACTCCGGCCAACCTATTGGATTCATATGGAAGACGATTTTCGATTCCACTGTCAGATGGATTACATCAAGACCGGAATCAAATATTTGGAAAATAATATCAAGCAAGTTCTCTTTAATCGGAATTATGGGGAGCAAATAAAAGACTATTCCATTTCGGGACACACCCCATTTGGCGCGACACAGGAAATCGTTTTACACGACCACAAGAGCGGGTCATTCAATTATCCGAATTGTCATTATTGGACTGATTACAGTTTTCGGCCGTCGATTATAAAGGTAGATGCGATTCTTGAACTCGGGAATTATAATTCTGCTAACCAGTTTTTCGAGAAAGATTATGCTGACCGATGGTATGGAGCTGGGTTCCGGTCTGCTTTTTTCAACCGGATAACTTGCGAACATATCGGGAAACTCACATCGGACCGAACTGGAGAGAATGCATATACTATGAATGATGAGAGTCAGTTCATTAAAAAAACTGAAACTAAAACTGAAATAAAACTAAAAACTCCAACAAAATTCGAGATAAAAGTTGTTAATTTGGAGAGAAGACCAGATCGCAAGCAAGAAACTATCGCAAAATTTAAAGAGCAGAACATAACTGATTATAAATTTATTGAGGCGGTTGATGGACAAAAATTAGATATTAGGGTCGATATCATTGAATTATTTAAAGAGAATGATTTTGCGAGCCGAAAGGGCTTCATCGGATGTGCATTGAGTCATTACAATTTATGGAAGAAACTCCTCGAATCGCAAGATGAATACTATTTTATTATGGAGGATGATGTCCGAATGGAATCCGATTTTTCAGAGAAATTGAAATCGGTCGATTATTCTAATTATGACATTCTATTTTTTGGTTATTCAATGTTTTCAAGTATTCGAGAAAAAATTGGAGTAGATGGCGAGTTTACGATCGGGCGTCTTTCAATGAGTCAGTATGTGGGAGGAACATTCGCATATTCAATCAATCGGACCGGCGCTAAAAAGATGATTGATTATATTGAGAAAAATGGGATAAAACACGGAATTGATTATTTGTTCAAGATTATTCCGGAATTGGAATGTTATGAGTCAAAACCGCAATTGTGTTTTTCAGAATGGAACGAGAATGGAAAGAAAATCGATTCAGATATTCAAAATATGGGGGACTCATTTAATTTTGAAAAAATGTTGCTTGATAAATATGATTATTATCAAAATCAAGACTTTTATGGGAGCGATATTCATTTTCAGAGGTCAAGTTCATTAATTGATAAGTTGCTCGTCGCTGAGAAACTAGCGGACTGCGTCTGTTTCAATACATATGGATTTTATAAAAATAAATTCGATTCAAATAATTTAATAAAAATTCCATGTGATTTGTATGTAAAGAAAAATAAGGGGGTTCAAAAACAAGTTCGAGTTCGTATGATGTGCGACTGGTGTTCATCCGAGCAGTTATGTCGGGAATGGTCTAATATGTGTTTGGACGGGATGAAATGGAAAAACATAGAAATTACATGGGACACTGAGAATATTGACTATTATGTTATTATCAATAGAACAAATGAAATCGGCTATGATAAATTACGGACAATCGTTTTTCAGATGGAGCCGTGGGTTTGCGATGAGAGCAAAAATTGGGGAGTAAGAACATGGGGTGATTGGTCAATCCCGCGTGGATTTATGAAAGTATTCATGCATAATGAACATTTAAACAATGTTCAGTGGCATATTCCAAAAATAGATGGGATCGCGATTCCAGAGAATAAATCTGATAAGATTATTTCGATATTAAGCAAGAAGAATTTTGATGATGGACACATAAAACGCATTGAATTTATTCAGCGATTAGAAGAGCGCGGTTTTTATGGTGTGGATGTATATGGCGCTGAGAATTTTCATAAGTATACGAATTATGTTGGAAAAACTGAGAATAAAGTCGAAATGGCGCAATATAAGTATTGTTTTTCTTGTGAAAATAATTTGGAAAAGAATTATGCGACTGAGAAAATATGGGAGCCGATATTATGCGAGACATTGTGCTTTTATTGGGGGTGTCCAAATTTGGAGGAACACATTGATGGCAGGGCATTCGTGAGATTAGACTTGGATGACTTTGAAGGGGCATTTACGATTGTTAAAATGGCAATTGAAGAGGATTGGTGGAGTGCGCGGATTGATATTATTCGGAGGGAAAAGCTGAAAATAATGGAAGAAATCGGATTTTTTCCAAATTTGAAGAAAGTGTTAGAAGTTTAGTTAGAGAGTTTGAATAAAATTGTTTAGTTTTTCTTTATAGTTTTCATCGTCATAAGTTGGATTGATTATATTTTGTAAAATATATTCATTGTATTTTTCTTCATTCATCATTGTGGTTAATATTGATTTTTTTGCTTCTGTTAGTTGGTCCAATTTTATATTAATGAATGAATCGTTGTTGAAATAATTGGTTATTTTATTTGAGCCATAATATATTGGGATTGTTCTGGAAAAATAACAATTGAATATTTTTTCGGTTATATATCCTTCTGATATGCTATTTTCACATACGAAAACAAATTTATATTGCTGAAATAGATTGAGTAATTCAGTCGAATGATAACATGATGTGTTTCTTAAATGGGGAAAGTCCTTTATTAAATCGCAGTTGTCAATTGATAATAACATATTATATATTTCAGATTTGAATGTATTATTTATTGTAGTTGTAATAAGGCAGAACTTTTTTTGATGGAAATGATTGGAGGATATAGACGGTTTAATTGTATTGTAGAATTTTTTTAGATAATTCATTTGAATGTGAATTTGTGGAATTGCGATGTATTTATCAGTTTGTTCAATTTTGTCGATATGATTGTATAAATATATTCTTATATTTTCATTATTATAGTTATTATATTTATTGTAATGAAAATAGTGATTCCAAAAATTACAATTTTCTACACATAATAGGATATTACATTTATTGCTGGGTGTTGTCTCTTTATGTTGAATATCATATATTATTCCATCAGTTGTATCATCGATTGTTTCAGAAAATGTAAGATGGATATCATTGAAAAAATAGTTAATGAATTTTTCGAATGATTGGATTGAATAATAATTATTGGAATCAATCCAATAATTTTTAATTGTTGGAGATAATGAAATCTTCATTATTATAATAGTTATATAAGTATATTTTATAAAAATTATATAAACGTATCGTATATGAAAGTTATATCTTTTAGTTTATGGGGAGGGATGATAAATCAATTTATCAAGTTGGGTCAATTTGGAATGCTAAAATGGTAAAAAAATTTTATCCAGATTTTATATACATATTGATACAGTTCCAAAAGATACCATTGAAAGACTGAGAGAATGCGATAATGTTAAAATCATTGAAAAAAGTTGGGATTTATATTCAATGAAACCGATGACATGGTGTTTTGAGGCAATTGATGAACCAGATGTCGCGAGATGTTGATACATAAATATTCGCAGTTGATGAATGGATAAAATCAGAAAAATGATCATCCATGGCACAGATATTATGTACAAGGTGGAATGTTTGGAGTTAGAAAATCGGATATAAAATGGATTGATAAAATAGAATCTCAATGTAATAAAGGAAATTACAATTATGACCAAATATTTCTGAGAGATATAATTTATCCATTATATAAAGATAATTGTATGATACATGCGTCATTTAACAAACTGGAAGGACCAGAAATATGTCATTATTTTCCGATGAGATTCAAAGATGATGATTATAAATTTGTTGGTGAATATGTTTATGAGGATGATTCAAGAAATAAAAAGAGGATATATATAAGCATTTCTTTATAAAAATCATTGATTTTTACAAATAATTTTATGATGTTATTCTTAATGTGAATTCTGTGGGACCCTGATTATAATAAGCGTCTGCTACAATATCTAGTTGGGTCGATAGTGTTTGTCCGCTTGTATTGCTAACTACTAACTGACTTGATGATGCGTTATAATTTGATGAAAGACCGTATCCAGCGCTAAAAAGGCTAGTACTTGTTGCGACTCCATACCATGTTATTCCATCGTTTGATGTTGCGACTGTGTTTGTAGTAGTTCCATCACCAATACTTATCCACCGTTTTCCATCCCAAGTAATATCATTTCCTCCACTATTAAAAATGCTCAGACTTGTTGAAATACCTGTCCAAGAAATTCCATCAGTTGAATAAGCTATTGAAGAACCTCCAAAACCAACAGCTACCCAACGCTCATTATTCCAATCAATACCATGTCCATAATTTGTAATAATCGTATTTCCAAGTCCTGTCCAACTAAGACCATCATTTGAATAAGCAATTGTATTTGTTCCAGTTCCAACCGCAACGAAGCGTAAACCGTTATAAGCAATTTCATATCCGGTACTAAAAATAGTTGAACCTAATCCAGTCCAAGAGATTCCATTAGATGAATAAGCAAGTGTATTTGTTCCCTGACCAACTATAACCCATATAGTTCCATTCCAACTAATACCATAACCTTCTCCAATACTCGTATATCCAATACCAGTCCAATTAATTCCATTTGTTGAATAAGCAATTGTATTTGTTCCATGACCAACTGCAACCCACATAGTCCCATTCCATAATACACTATTACAATTTCCGGTAAAAATTGTGCTTCCAAGCCCGGTCCATGTTAGTCCATCATATGAATATGCTAATGTATTTATTCCAGCTCCACCTGCGATATACATTCTTCCATTCCAAGAGCAATCAAGTCCAGTCGTAGAAAATATATTGGTTCCCAATCCGGACCATAGAATTCCATCAGTTGAGTAAGCCATTGTATTTGTTCCGTTTCCAAGAGCGATTGTTGGTTGCTGAATGTATACTGTCGCAGGGGAGTTGAAGTTTGATGAAACATCAAATGCTTGGACACCAATGATAGTCTCTCCAAGTCCAGTCCAATTTATTCCATTGCTTGAATATGCTAGCGTATTTACTCCTGCACCAGTTGCGATCCAATATGTTCCATTCCAAGAAATTCCAAATCCGCCACTTGTAAAAATAGTTGCTCCAATACCAGTCCAATCAAGTCCATTATATGAATATGCGATTGTATTTGTTGCATTTCCGACAGCAACCCACATAGTCCCATTCCAAGCAATTCCATATGTGTTTGATGATAAAATACTTGTACTTGTTCCAATTCCAGTCCAATTAATTCCATTATATGAATACGCTAGTGTATTTGTTCCAGTTCCACCAGCGACCCACATTATTCCATTCCAAGCAATTCCATGTCCATTAGCAGTAAAAATCGTTGCTCCTAATCCAGTCCAATTGATTCCATCATATGAATATGCTAATGTATTTGTTGAATTTCCAACCGCAACCCACATATTTCCATTCCAAGCAACAGATTTAGATTCATTATTAAATATACTTAGGCTAGTTGATATTCCGGTCCAAATAATTCCATTGTATGAATATGCGATTGAATTTATTCCATTTCCAACAGCAACCCACATTGTTCCATTCCAAGCAAATCTATTTCCCCAGTTTCCAAAAATATTTGTTCCAAGTCCAGTCCAATTAATTCCATTATATGAATATGCTAATTTATTCGCAGAACCAGAACCACCAGCGATCCATATCGTTCCATTCCAAGCAATTCCATATCCCTTATCATTAAAAATTGTTGCTCCAAGACCAGTCCATGTAAGTCCATTATCATATGAATAAGCAATTGAATTTGTTGCTTGTCCAACTGCGATTGTCATTTGTCTAGGAAATGTAAGTGTGTTTTGGCGGAGATTATTGAAAGCTCCTCCGTATCCATATTGTGTTATACTCAGAGAACCAGAAACATCCGACCAGTTAATTCCATCATATGAATACGCAATTGTGCTTGGACTACTAGTGGATGTTCCAATACCAAATGCTATCCACATAGTTCCATTCCAAGAAACATCATATCCAGTTCCAAAAATTACAGTGCTAGTTGATATTTTGGACCAATTAATTCCATTATAAGAATACGCAATTGTATTTATCCCAAATCCAACATCAGCATTATTTCCTCCAACGGCAACCCACAATTTTCCATTCCAAGCAATACCTAATGCATCCATCGCAAAAATTGTAGAACCAACCCCAGTCCAAGATAATCCATTATATGAATAAGCAATATTATTTATTCCTTGTCCACCAGCAACCCACATTATTCCATTCCAAGCAATTGAACTTCCATTACTTAAAAAAATACTAGTGCTTGTTGATATTGAAATCCAGCTGATTCCATTATATGAATATGCTATTGAGGTTAATCCACTTCCAACTGCGATCCACATTATTCCATTCCAAGAAATACTAGCACAAGAACTATTAAAAATTGTTTGTCCAATACCAACCCAATTGATTCCATTATATGAATAAGCAAGTGTATTTGTTCCATTTCCAGCAGCAACCCACATTGTTCCATTCCAAGCAATTCCTTGTCCAAAATTCGAAAAAATTGTTAATCCAATACCTGTCCAATTAATTCCATTATATGAATAAGCAATTGTATTTGTTCCACCTCCAACTGCGATCCACATATTCCCATTCCATTTAATTCCATAACAAGGACTAATTATTGTTGTTCCAAGACCAGTCCAATTAAGTCCATTATTAGAATAAAATAATGAATTATATCCAGATCCAACAGCTACCCATCGATTTGGGACACTATTACCAAATGTATAAACCTGTGGTGAATCAACACTGCTATCTAATTGCGCAATAATATTAGATGAACGAATCGATGTATTTGATGTGTAAATAATCGGGGTTAATTGTTGTGTTAATGTTGAATAAGATTGCTCAATATTCGCAACTTGTTGTGATGTACCAGTTGGTCCAGTTATTCCAGCTGGACCAGTAGGTCCAGTTGCGCCAGTAGAACCAGCTTGACCAGTCGGACCAGTTGCGCCAGTCGATCCAGTTGTGCCAGTAGGACCGATTATACCGGTAGGTCCAGTTGTGCCAGTTGCACCGGTTGGTCCAGTAGGTCCAGTAGATCCAGTTGCACCAGTTGGTCCAGTAGGTCCAGTTGGTCCGGTAGGTCCAGTTGCACCGGTAGGTCCAGTGGGTCCAGTTGTGCCAGTTGCACCAGTTGGTCCCGTAGGTCCGGTAGGTCCAGTGGGTCCGGTAGGTCCTGTAAGTCCGGTAGGTCCTGTAGGTCCGGTAGGTCCAGTGGGTCCGGTAGGTCCAGTTGGACCATATGGTCCAGTATTTCCAGTAAATCCATCAATTCCAGTTGGACCTGTTGGTCCGGTTGAACCAGTTGGTCCAGTTGATCCAGTTGGGCCGGTATAACCAGTATTTCCTTGAATACCAGTTATTCCTTGAATACCTTCTGGTCCAGTTGCTCCAGTAGGTCCAGTTGGTCCATTCAGTCCAGTATTACCATTTTGACCAATTTTTCCAGTATGTCCAGTAGAACCAGCCGGACCTGTATTTCCGGTTGGTCCCGTTGGTCCAGTAGAACCAGTAGGTCCCGTAGGTCCACTTGCGCCAGTTGCGCCAGTCGCACCAGTAGATCCGATAGGTCCGGTAGGTCCAGTTGCGCCAGTTGACCTACGGGAC